>Ga0209083_1000204_pt1 | contig 92861 bp, 82 predicted proteins | sample AM7aDNAmetaG_FD_184132 | JGI IMG/M metagenome (GOLD analysis project Ga0209083, IMG submission 184132) | Freshwater microbial communities from Finland to study Microbial Dark Matter (Phase II) - AM7a DNA metaG (SPAdes) (version 3) | ecosystem: Environmental > Aquatic > Freshwater > Lake ...
TTACGGACTGGAGAACCTGCTGGATACCGTTTGAATAGAACTGATCTATCACATCTGTATCGCTTGAGACACGGCTCATCAGCTCTCCTATCGGTTGGCGGTCAAAAAAACTAAGCGACAAAGACTGCATATGGTTGAAAAGATCTGTTCTGAGATTTTTTAACGCATCCTGTGAAATATCGGAGAGAAGTTTCTGGGCAGTGAACCCGCATATCCATAGAACAGCAGCATCTATAACAAACCAAAAAATAACCAGTTGCAGATTTGCTATCTGACCATGTGAAGTAATTGTATCTGTTGCCATTCCCATAAGGACTGGAAGCATTCCCAATGCAATAGAAAACCCTATCATCATAATGACGGCTATCGTTAACCTTAACCGGTATATCATCAGATATGACAATAATCTTCGTGTAGTTGTGATCATTGTGGGGCTCTCTCTTTTTTCTTTAGATTCTTTTTCTGACCCTACTGATACATCGGTCATGAGTTATCTCCTCCTCGTTTAAGGCCCTCTCCAAGTTGTGACTCATATATCTCCCGGTATAATGAATTTGAGGCCAATAACTCAGAATGAGTCCCTGTTGCGACAATTGTTGCATTATCGAGGAGGATAATTTTATCAGCCGTTAAGACTGAACTTATCCGCTGGGCCACGATAAATTTTGTTGTAGTGGCCATTATTTTTACAATTTCATCCTGAATTTGTGCTTCTGTTGCTACATCACAGGCACTGGTGCTGTCATCAAGGATAAGAATTTTTGGTTTCTGTGCGAGGGCACGCGAAATAGCCAGTCTCTGTTTCTGACCTCCTGAAAAATTTGAGCCTCTTCGAGCAATTTTTCCATCATATTCTTCAGGGATGTTTTTTACAAAATTATCGGCGTCAGCTGCAATTGATGCAGCTAACATATCATCATCAGTCAAATCCGGAGTTCCGAACTTGATATTATCTCGTATAGTGCCTGAAAAGAGAACTGATTCCTGAAGACATACACTAACAATAGATCGTAATACATCAAGTGGAATAGACCTGACATCCGTTCCATCGATTGTCACCCGGCCACGTGTCACATCATAAAAACGGGGAATTAAAGATATAAGAGAGGTTTTTCCTGATCCTGTTGCACCCAGAAGACCTATTGTTTCTCCCGGTTCTGCCACAAGATTAATATTTTTCAGGACTTCACCCTCCAGATCTCCTCGTGCGTTCCGGTAGTTCAATGAGACATTCTCAAATACGACTCTCCCTTTCAAACGTGAAGGATCTAACTGGGCCGGATTTACTGGGTTAGAAATTTCTGGAACCGAGTCAAGAATTTCAAAAATTCGGGTTAGGGATGAATTTGCCTGAGTGATAAAAGGAAGAACAATGGCTATAATGAGAAGAGGCATCATCAGTATGAGAATATATTGTGCAACTGATGTGACATCACCAATTGAAAGGCCAGTTCCTTCGAGAACCTGGACACCTCCAGTATAATAGATGGCTGCAAATCCAAGAATTGTAATGGCAAACATAGTTGGTATCAGGTATGCCATAACGTTTTGTGGGACACATGCCGCAATCCTGAGATCTTCTGTCGCGTTCTCAAATTTAGCAATCTCGAATTTCTGCCTCACAAATGCTTTTACAACCCTAATACCTGTAAGTGTCTCCTTGAGAGCTTTGTTTACTCTATCGATCTGTTGCTGTTTTCGGCTAAATGCCGGTTCAACGATACGAAAATAAATTATAAGAAGAATAAAGAAAAAGAGAAGTATCACTATCATAATCCATGTCAGACTCGGAGCCATAAAGTGCGTGATAATTATCGATCCAATAAGGAGGAGGGGGGCCTGAAGGAGATAATTCACAGATTGCAACATTGCAGTCTTTACATTCTGAGCATCTGTTGTTAACCTGACCTGAAGATCACTAGATCTAAACCTGTCAATATTTCCAGATGAAAGAGACTGAATTTTTGCAAATAATTGTGTACGTAGATAGTGAGATGTTATTTCTGCCGCCCATACTGCTATCGCCGAGTTTGCTACCTGGCAAATTCCTGCAATAAGTGCTGCAATCAGCATAAAAAATCCAATATTTGTACAATATTCAAAATTTTTGGCAATGATTCCATTATTGATTAATTCAGCACTTAAGGCAGGTATTGCAAGAGTTGCAGATGCAACAACGACATTGAGGCCCAGTGACAGAATTAACCATCGTCTTTCTCCCGGATATAATTTAAAAAGGCGGCTGTAATTTGATACTTGCATAAAAACATAGCTCCATTTTGAATCTTACATATTTTTTTCTTATTTTCACTGTAATATACTTAATGGGACCAAATAATGGACATCAGATAAATAAAGAAATAATTAGCAAAATTGTCTATTTCTCCCAGAACATTGATAATATGATTCAAATGAGAAAAATTCTTGATCAATATTTGCCTATCTATCCTCTTTACAGGGGCTGATTGTGAAACCAACATTGTTATATATTAGTGGATAGTAAAAAAGAATTTATGAGATTGTCTCATATTTCGATTTTTTTGATTGTTCTAATTGTAACATTGGTTGTTGGTTGCATAAACGAGCAACCATCAATGCCAAAGTCCGAACAGGTCATGACTAATACGACTCATCAAATCTCTCAGTCTTCCACTGGGACCTGGACTTTTGCAGTCTTTGGAGATTCACGGGATAACACTAAGGATACAACAACCGGGGTCAGTCAGTATCTGAATATTATTGCAGTTGCAGTTGCTGCCGAGAAACCTGATCTTGTTATGTATAATGGGGACCTTGTGAGTGGGTGGATTATCTCAAATTCGTCTCCTGTTGCAACAGATTACACAGCACAATTCAGGAACTGGATGAATGAGGTTGAACCGATTCACAATTACACCTCAGGGAGAGGCATCCCTCTATATGTAATAAGAGGTAACCATGAGGACGGTCCCAACGCGACAGTAATACCGCTTCTTAATGCATATCTCACCACCGTTGCTATGGACATGCCACTTAACGGCCCCCTGGGTGAAGAGAAGCTTACATATTCATTTACCTGGAAGGGTGCAAAATTCATCGCTATAGATGACTATTTCCCCCACGATGGCCTGAAGGAGACTGTAAATCAGAGTTGGGTTGACAAAGAACTTATGTCCGGTACAAAACCGTTTATCTTTGTATTTGGCCATACTCCTGCGTATCTCGTAGATTCGGACACTGATGACAAGGGATATGACCTCGCAGTTCACCCTCAACAGCGTGATGCGTTCTGGAACAGTCTTGCGAAAAATAACGCATCTGCATATTTCAGCGGGCATGCCCATTTGTACGTCAGGGGAGAGATACAGGGAGTCCAACAGGTGGTAAGTGGTAACGGTGGTGCTATGGGACATTCCTTCAACTCATCAGAGGCCGACCCCGCACTTAAAATTGAGTACCCCATAACAGAGGCAGATAAAAAAGGAAACAATGTCGGTTATGTTATCATTACTGTGAATGAAACAGCAAGGACAATGAATGCAGTTCAGAAGGTCTATGATCCAGATACAAAGGTTTGGAGAATTGGTGACAAGTTCTCACTTACAAGTTCTGGTGCGGTTATTACTAACAAAACGGTGCAATGAATTTATATGTCGCCATTCGGGAAAGGTTAATAAAAAAGTGAAATGGGATATATACCCTGAACCTGAAGAACTGGTCGTTGTCAGGGCCTCTTCTGGTGGAAGGGAAGGTGGAATGCCCGATGGGAGTGTATTAGTGTTAGGGACAACCGGCTGGTTCTGAGCTAATTGACCAAGCGTCTGATGTGAGGAAGGCGAATTTAAACTCCATTGATTTATAGAGTTCAAAGAACCAGAATTAATATTACCACTCGATGATCCTGATTCTGATGGGGATTCCGATGGCTGAGTTACGGTTAAGTGTGGTGAATTACTGTCTGTTGTAGAAGTACCTGGTTCCTGTGACTGAATTGTAGTTGCCAGGCTCTGTGTATTTCCTCCATTTCCTGAAGATTCTTGCATCCTCTCCGAAACGGTGGTACCGGTTCCCCTTGTAGATAAGAGTGTCTTTTCAGTTGTCATTATAGTATTATATGTCATATTCCGATGAGACCTTGTGGTTGTTCGGGTGGTGTTTGGAGAACGGCAGTCTTGTATGCCTGTGATATTTGAAAGGGTAGTCTTGTTGACAGTCATATTCTTATTGTGCACTGAATTTATTTTGTCAACTTTAGTTCCGGAAATGTTTATAGTATTATAAGAACCCAATGCGCTTACTGTCATTAAGATTATAATAATAAAAATAAATCCAAATAACAAAATAACTCGATGTGAGGGAAATATATCTGAACGGAACCACATACAAACAAACCCTATAAACATTGATTAACTTTTCATAGCATATACTTTTCTCTTACAAAAAGGAAGTTTAATATAAAATTATAGTTCATCAATCGTGATAAGCTAAAAGCATGTGAGGCAAGATCTTCTCTACACTAAAATTTGCTATAGTTTTCTTAATATTCCGTGTGCATCTCTTTACATTACTTCATTAAGAAATCAGGTAGTCATTACGTCAAATAAATTATTTTTTACTTACAAAAGACTAATTTCTAGTTAAATTATAATCAATTCAGGAAGTGTAATAAATGGACTTAAACATTCTATGGTTGGTACCTGTTGCATATTTTATACATATTCTTGAGGAAACACCAAGGTTTGTCCCATGGGCAAAGAGATATTTTTCTGCACCCTCCTCATTCGGTCAATTTATTTTGGGAAATATTATTTTCATGGTTTATGTTCTTATATCCGTATTTCTTGCAACATTTTATCCACGTGAATGGACACTTGTTCTTGGATTATCTACCGTTGCATGGGTATTTTCAAATTTTTTAATCCATGCATTCTTCACCCTCTATACGGGAGAATATTCTCCAGGTGTTGTAACTGCAAGTGCAATATATGCCCCTGTTACAGTGTATATTTACTCAAACTTTTTGGAATTGGGATTAATAAACCAATTAGATTTTATATTGTCGATTGTCATTGGTTTTGCAGTTATGTATGTTCCAACGCTAATACAGGTATGGAGAGGGAAAAGGAACCACCTTTTTGATAATGCCCTCTCAAAAGGCTAATTGGGATTATGTGAACTACTTCAAAGTAAACAATAAGTTCTATATAATTTATAGTGCGTAAATAATTAACACTTAACATAGGGTGTGCCATGAAAATAGTTGGATCAAAAATTTTTGTTGCAATAATACTCATTGCCTTAATTTGTATTGGAATTGCTATATCAGGTTGCACGAATTCGCAAGTGCATTCAACGCCGAAAAGTGAAGTAAACACCATTGTTTCACAGCCATTCGGTCAAACCTCTGATACTCTGGTTGTCTTTGCAGCTTCATCCTTAAAAGGCGTCTCGACGAAATTGAACGAGGACTTTACATCTAAACATCCTGGAACTGAAATTAAATTCAACATAGAGGGAACACAAGTGTTGAAACAGCAGGTAGAGAATGGAGCCCAGGCAGACATTTTTATATCGGCCGGCCGCGGTTACATGGATGCACTTCAGGGAGAAGGATTTACAATTAATGAGAGCATAAAGCCACTTGCCTCGAATAACCTTATACTTATCCTCCCATCTTCAAACCCTGGAAATATTACAAGTCTTGCAGACCTTGGAAAACCAGGAAAAAAGATTGCCATGGGAACTGCAAAAGACCCGGCAGGCAATATTACACGCCTGGTTATTGATAACCTCGCAAATTCAACATATAATGAAACTTGGAAGAGTAATTTGTTTAATAACGTCAAATCATATGAAACCGGTGAATCAGGTGTCACAACAAAGGTCTCGCTTGGAGAGGTCGATGCCGGTTTTGTCTATGAATCCTCTTACAAAGCAGCAAAAAACGGTTCGCTAATCGCAATTGAGATACCTATAAAAGACAATATAATCCAAAAATATGCTATAAGTACACTTATGGGGACAAGAAACCAGTCATTGGCACAGGATTTTGAAGTATTCATGCTCTCCCAGGAAGGGCAACAAATTCTTAAAGATTTCGGTTTCAGGGAGATCCAGTCCTGAAACTTTTTATTTATAATTGAAAAAACAGGGTGGAATGGGTGGAGGCTGGTTTCAGGAGCATAATCTCAAAAAATTCCCTCGTTTTTTCCGTATGTATAGTTATTTTCACCGCTTTTCTCGCTCTTCCGATAATAGCCCTATTTCTTCATACAAATCCGTCTTCTTTTTTTTCAACACTCACAGATAAAACGGTGACAAATGCAATTATTTTGAGCCTCGGCACGTCATGCATATCTTTGATATTTATAGTTCTCTTCGGAACTCCCGCTGCCTATTATCACGCGAGAACAGCATATCCAGGCAGAAGCATAGTAGAAATATTTATAGACCTTCCGATAGTCCTGCCACCAGCTGTAGCCGGTCTGGCGCTCCTTCTCCTTTATGGCCGGATGGGTTTAATCGGCAGATATTTCAACATGTTCGGAATTGATATCGCCTTTACAACTGTTGCGGTAATTTTAGCTCAGATATTTGTCTCATCTCCTTTCTATGTAAGACAGGCGAAAGGACTTTTTGAGCAGCTTGACCCTTCATATGAGTTGACCGCCCGGACTCTTGGTGCTTCCCCTCTGTATCTCTTTAAAACGGTCGTCCTGCCCCTGACATTCGGGGGGCTCCTGTCAGGCGCTGTCATGACTTTTGCACGGGCACTGGGTGAATTTGGCGCAACAATCATGGTTGCTGGAAATATTCCCGGGATTACTCAGACAATGCCGCTTGCAATATATGGTGCTATGGAGGGCGACTTTAATGTTGCAATAACTCTATCTGTCCTTCTTGTTATCATTTCATTTGTAATTATGGCAGTTATCAGGGTTATTACGCTTTACCGGAGCAGAAATGCCTGAAAGTAATATGGAAAATTGAAATTCAATCGAGAATTCCATCATCGGTTTTTTAATCTTATTATTGATCTGTAGATTCGAGTCTCTTTGATGATTTCATCGATAACCAGAATATCTGTACCAGTTTGAATCAGGGGATCTAGGAGGGTTCTATATCCAAAAGATAGGCCTTCTGCTCTAAAATAAAATCTTCCGTGTTTTTCAGAGCCAGGAGTTGAGATAGATGAGCAGAGTTTTTTACCATTAAAACATGTCATCCGGAGATCATGTGGACAGTTTGATGAGAACCTAATATCTGAAAGAATTGGTGTTTATCACAAACTTTTTTTCAGGCTCTTCCCTGCACTCCATGCATTTCCGGCATACTTTCCAAGTTTCCAGTACCGGTTATCCGGCATCGTCAGGAAGAGAGGATCCACTTTATCGAAGTCCGGTTTATTGTCTGTAATAATTTCTGCATCCGCATAGGCTCCTACAATTTCACCAATGAAAAGCGAGTTTGTAGGAAGAAATTTAGTCCTATCTTGTGCTTCTCCATATATTATCCCTCCACCATCTCGACAATTGTCTTTTTAAATTCGTCAAACTCGAGCTCATCAAGTTGTTCTGGGAGGAGACTCCCTGACGATGCCTGCCTGTAGATCCAATAGATAATTCTGTCTACAACTCTGATTACATCATCAGGTGTATCGACAGTAACAAGATGGCGGCCGATTATAGGATGACGTCCACGGTGACCACCTACAGTAATCCTGTATTGTGGATTTTCTCCCCTGATTATCTGAAAAGGACATGGCATGATACAGAAACCACATTCCATGCATTTTCCCTTGTCAAGGACGATAATGCCATTCTCGACTGTGATTGCCTTCTCCCTGCAGTAACAGGTACACGTCCCGCAGCCTGTACAAAGTCCGGGGTCCCTAATTGGCCTCTGAATACCTGTGATCCCAATCTCATTAAGCCGCTCACTTTCGCACCCGTTCGGGCAGGCTGATATTGCGATACGCACCTTCACCGGCAGTTCTTTTGCAAAGAAACGTCGGTCTATCTCTTTAGCGAGTGCAACAGAATCGATTGTTGCAAATTTGCAGTGCCGGGTACCAAGACATGCAGTTACATTAACAACTTCCTCACGCTCTGCACCCAATGGTGTCCCGTTCGCTTCCAGTTCTGCAAGCAGACCCGAAAGCTCTGCAGGGTCTATGTGAGGAAACTCTATAGTCTGGCGTGTAGTAAGGTGGATATCCTTGACGCCATGCCTTTTAGCTATGGCTCCAAGTTCAGTTATCTGGTCCGGTGTTATCATTCCGGCCGGCATTCTCAGCCTGACAATACAGAAGTCCGGGTTACGCTCTGTTATTATTCCGCCTTTTGTATAAAGCCCCTGGTCAATCGGCCTTCGCTGAAGTTTCATTGGTGGTACGATTTGGCGGTTTTATTTGATAGATGTTACTACCCTTTCATTATTAAATAAAAAAGTAAATCAATGTACAATATGACAAAACCATCTGAATACATGGAAGCTTTTTTCGGTGTTGAACTTAACCAGAAATTTGAGGATATGATAAACGACCTTCATGAAATAGAGGACGGATTGAAAAAGTTTTCTACCGAACTTGATAAACTGGAACAGGAGATGGACCCCTCTGAATTCAGGGAGATGAGGAGGGAGGGAAAGGCGCTTATTTTTGAATACGGCCAGGAGATCAAGGATGCCTGGCAGTTCCTCGACTTTTACCTGAAATCAGATAAAAATACAAATCAGATCACTCTTGAAAGGGACGCTTATATGAAGATCTACCAGATCTACAAGTGGGACGGGGCAGATGTCCGCGATCTGAATACATGGATAAAGGAATTGAAGGAAATATGTGAAAAAGTAGGATTAAATGCCCGTGATCTGCTCAATTTCAAAAAACTTACTGCACATCCGGTTCCTGATGAAGTTTCAAAGTTTCCGGTCTATGCAATTGACCGCCAGGGTTATTGCCTCACCAGTTCCGGGTTTGATGTAGTCATGCATATAGACGAGGTCCATGAAGCAATGGAAGAGAGAAAAGGGCAGCATTAAAAAAAAATGAAAAAAACCTGAATAAAATTTACTTAACAATTTTAAGTTCAGCTTTTAGCGGAATTGCATGTTTTATGGTATACATACCCATGCAGACTTTCAGAGCATGATCTTTTAGTGTCTCAATTGTTGATTCATGACTATCGCTTTTTACTTCAAGAATTAACCTGTACTCGCTAATAAGTGGGTCTTCATTGATATCGAACTGCTGGAGGTAATTCAGATCTGCTTCAACTTTTGCCTTCACAGAGTCCAGTTTTACACCCTTCATCGATGCATCAGTAACAAAAGTGCTCGTAAAACAGGCTGCAAACCAGAAGAGGCCGAATGCCATGGGGCTCGGGTATTTACCTGGTCCTGCAAAGTTTGGGTGGGTCATCTCGAGGGCCACTGTGCCGTCCCTGATCTTCACGATGGACCTGAACTGTGGTCCCCCCTCCTCAAAAAGCCATTCTCCTTCGATCTTTGCAGTTACTTTTGCTTCTTTTGGATCTTTTATAATTAAATCGCGGAACTCAGCGACCTGTTTCGTATCAATATTATTAAGTGGCATACCTCTATAAATTTAATAATATATTTTTATTAATTTTATGATTTGGTTAACGCAAATTCGGTTTTAGCAAGGGAGTATATTTAAATAATAGGAATCCTAAGTACGCGTGGTGAAAAACATGAAAATAAGTGCAAGAAACCAAATTCCAGGAACCGTGAAAGCTATAAAGAAAGGACCAGTAAGTACTGAAGTAATAATCTCCATAGCCGGAGGGAATGAGATGGTATCAAGCATAACCACGCATTCAGCAGAAAAAATGAATCTGGCTGAAGGTTCTAAAGTCTATGCCATCGTAAAAGCGTCAGAAGTTATAATAGGGACCGATTAAATCCCTTATTTTTTACTTTACCGGGTTATAATAAGATTCATTTGCGCAATTTTTACAGACCTCCTTTCCATCAACAACTACTTCCCGATGGTCCATTATCTGTTCTCCACATAGGCTGCACCAGGTCTTATAACTTGGGAAACCAGGAATATCATTTTCGCTGACAGGGACCGTCACCTGCTGAACCGTGAGTATTTCATCTTCCGGGATTTCGCTAAGTAGTGAAATAACGTCACTCCTTCCTAACTTATCATGTTTTGTGCGGTCCTTTTCGTTCACTGCAACACGGACAGCTTTTTTTGTTTTCAGGTCCACAAAGGTTGCTGCAAATTTCCCGTAATCACGGAACTTTAGGCTTCGGTGACCAAGGGAACAGCTGGTTATTGCCTGCACTGCATCGGTGCCACATCGGTCTATCTCCATGAAAACTATTAGATCTTTATTATTTTCGAAGGGATTGAGACCTATCTCACGGAGACCTGCTATGGTCAACCGAGTCCCGAGGACAATTCCTGGGCAGACATGGCCGTGAAACTCTGCGGCCTTTTTAAATAATTCATCAAATTCACTCATTTTTCCACCAGATGTGTGCTCCAAGGGTTTCATCGCCCAACACGTACTCGGTTCCATATTGCCTGAGAATAGAACTGAAGTAATTTTTCACAATTGCCTCCTGCTCAGGTGTCGTACAATTCAGCCTGTTAAGATATTCATTTGTAGCTTCGTCTATGCTTGTATAACTCGATTTATGAAACTTAGTCTCAACAGCAAGATTAGCATATATTCCCATTTCATACAGTACAAGCCAGAGCCAGTCTGCCATGGGCTCACCTGGAAATTCCCCGCCATGGAGCAGGGGCCAGAGGTCTCTGTTTACCCTTACCCATGCAGGCGGGGTAAGGAACCAGAAGAGATGCACAGTCCCTCTACAGAACTTCTGCATCTTTTCTATGGCTTCAGCTATATCCATCATTGTCAGGGAATAAGATGCAATTACGACATCATATTTTGCTCCCAGTTCTTCAGGTGCAACGTCCTCCCATCGTTTGGGAATAATGGTAACATTGGATATGCCCTCTTCCTGTATCCGCTGAATAAGAACCTCCCGCATGACAGGCGAAGGTTCAACTGCAGTGAGATGACAGCCTTTTTTTGCGAGAGGTATTGTTAATGGTCCGGGTCCTGAGCCAATGTCAAGTACGCGGGAACCATCCGGAATTGCCATGTATGAGAGCCGGGTATCAGTCTCCTGCTGATAATTTTCTCTCCGCTTTAAATATACAGTCTGGACATTTTTTTTGTCACTCCAGAACTCTTTTGAATTTCCATAGTTTGGGATAGCACAATGTGCAAGTTTCAGCTGGCGCCAGCGTTCCCTGTATGATATTTGAGTGATTTTTTCCATATTTTCCCACATCCGTGACTTTAGCTCGGGAATGTTATAATTATATTAGTCGTTAATTATCTTATGTTTATTTATATTAAAATTAAATTGTTTTAAGTATTTTAAAGCAAAAGAAAATGAAGTCATGATAACCCGACATCATGTCTGTCTCGCATGTGGAGGCACGCTCATCCTGTACCTGCCACTCGTTTTTGCAAATCCATCAATACTCCCGATAATTGTTGCAGGAGTCTTTATCGGCGTTGTATTGCCTGATATTCAGATGACGAGGCCTCGTCATTTTACTGCATTATCCCCAGTCTGGTTCATAATCCAGATCTTCAGGTGGATCGTTTTGCGGTTTTATATTTTAATCTACAATAATATTTTTGGTTTAAGGCCTGCTGCTGAAGATAAGAGACTGACTCATTCCCTCCCTGGTCTTTTTTTTATAACCTGGATTATTATTTTAATCTTTTTTCTTATTACAGGTGTATTTCCTTCTAACCCGGGACTTAATTATATTAGAGTTTTTTTAACCTGCATAATTATCGGACTTCTCTTCCATTTCCTTGAAGATACCTGTACAAAAAAAGGATTATGTCCATTGTATCCACTTAATGAAACTTACCGGATAGCAGGCAGTATCAGGCCCTGCAATCGAGATGATCTTCGTATCCGTAAATTCCACATCATGACAGGTGTTGGGATAGTGGCAATCGGCCTGCTTTTTTACACCGGTATCTGCCCGGAATACCTACATTGGCTGATGAGTATCGGTACACTTGTTGTATGTACGGTCATAATGCTGTATTATTCAGAGGTTAAATTGACCTCAAATATGTTAGGGTAAGTTTATCTAGAGGATTGAGCCTTCTCCCCAATAATAGGGAAACAAAAAATTTACATTCTTAAAGGTCTAAGCGATACCGCTTATTATTTGAGCGTTTTAGGATCATCCCGAATAATAATATTTTTTACAACGTGAATAAAGGAAGAGGCAGTTATCAGAGTGGCTTCTGCTTCACTTTTATTAATATTTTTATCAGACCCATAATCTGCTTCTTCCCGAATATGTTCTCCTCTGCTGAGCATGCGGCCATAAATCTTATCGATATGCCCTTTTTGAATAAACTCCTCACCAAAAGCTGAAACGAAGACCGGTATGTGTTTTCACCTGAATATTTCGTGTAAGAAGAGCCGCACGTGTTAATGCAAACATGGCATAATATGCCCTACTGACAGTCCCATTCTAAAAACCACTATCAAAGAGTAACTTAGCTTCGTTTAGTCGTTCTTCTGCAAGATGGAGTTGGTAATCTATCTCTGCATAATCAGGCAACCCGAATCCCATCCTGAATAATATTTTGGTGGAAAGAAAATAACTGATTGTCATCAAATTGTTTTCGGGTGCGATATTTTGGAGAAATGTCTATTCCAGTTTCCAATAAGACATCAAAACTCAATCCAAGTATGTCAAATTCTACTTCTGTATCATCAATTTTTCCAATAACCAGGAGATCAACATCAGATTCTTCATCATTTTCAGATCGTGCTACAGAACCATAGAGTATTACCTCCTCTATCTGATTTTTATATCTTTCCCGGATCAGAGCAATATACCGGTCTATAGCATGTCGGATTTTTGCGTCTAGGAATGGAAGATCCTGAAGCATTTTCATAAGGATAAATTATTATCTTTTAGGTATTAATGTAATGTCCTCTATGTAAATACATCTATATTCCTATCCCTAGGTTTTGTAGGGTTGACTTTGTGAGAATTGAACTAAAATTAATCATCTAAAAAAAAGGTGTTTTAGGCTAAATAGTTACAAAAAAGAAAATTATAAAAGAGAATAATAAACACGAATAAGTCGTGTCTTCCCTCCTATTTCATCAGGTAATATATAGTCAGATCCTTAAACTTCCATTAAGCTCCGATTTGTATCACTGCACGTGAGATAAGGGCCCCATTTCTCTTGTCACTTACATCAAGATAGAAACTTTTCCCTATATTCGCCGGGTTCACAAAGTCAAGTGCCCAGAAACTATCCGGCGGCGCTGTGGGGTCATTTTGAGCGAATGACCATCTGCTGCTTACCTTGTCAAATGTATAGATTCCATGACTTGAAGCCACAGTAGGTTGTAGTGCCGATGGATTACAATAGGGATTATTATCTACATGCCATGTATCACCCGGGTTAAACGATGTGATATTGTAACCGTCTACATTTCCAGCATTTGTAAACAAAACAGGAATATAGGCCGAGTTACTTACGTTTGACAGATTCAGGACATTAGTCGACATTGCTTCAAGTCCTGAACCAAATGTCGGTCCGTTTTTGACAGTTATCATCATATCAGCTGAAGGGATAGGATCGCCTCCTGCGTGTGTAAATTGAAGGCCAGATGTGACACTAAATTTGCCCTGGATTGTTGCCTGTGGTGTTTTAACCTGGCCTTTCATAAATCCACCTGCAAATCCGCTGACTACTGCTGCGATTATTATTGTCACTACAATCATCAGGATGACACCGACAACCGGTGATATAGCATCTTCATTATTCCGGTTCATGCCCTTATCCCTCCACTATGACATCTTTGCTGAAAATTGCAGCACCGGTTGGCACATAGATAACCTTTACACTTACAGTGTCCCCTGCCCGAAGCTGTTCCCACCCGGTTCCAAGGACTGCTGCTGTAGGATCAATCATTCCATTCACAAAGTTACCAGAGCCGATATATCTATACGGAGTTGCACCATTGTATCCGCTTGCAGAAGCATACCCGGGTGCCCCTCCAATTGCCATACCAGAATCACTTCCATATAGATATGCAAAGAGCCCTACTCCCTGCACAAGGGCATATTGTCCGAACCAGCCCAGTTTTTGATATGCACTTGCACTCTTACCAATGGGATCTGTTGGGTTCGTCTGGCTGATACCAGGCCCCATTCCAAACGGTGCGGTCGCCCAGTTTGTAAACCCTTTTGTCTGCATTCCCTGCCAACAATATACATTCACAATGTTCCCAAGCGAGGTATTTCCACCGTTAAAAATCGCCCCATTTGCATAAGATTGCTGAGTTGAACTCAGGTCTGCACTAGTGGGGTCTTTCATCGTGGTAGTCCATGTAGTGACAATTTTAAGGTCTTTTGTATTTATCGGCTGGCTTACTCCAAGCACATTAGCTGTGAAACCACTTCCTATATAACTTCCCGAATTGGATATCTTCACATCCATAGATAGAGTAGGTGACTTTTGCTGCCCGTTTATCAGGCCTCCTGCAAATCCGCTCACTATAGCAGCGACGATGATGGTAACAACAAGCATCAGCATGACCCCAATGACTGGTGACACCGCCGATTCTCTGTTTCCTTTCGATAATTTTTTCAAATAATCCATAGATTTCTCCTTTGTCCTAATACTTCAGAATATTTCATGGCGAGTATAAATTGTCTACAAGCCTGTACCACCATGTACGTATTTGTTTTTAACTGTTATTATTTAACAATTACTTATTATTAATAAAAATCCATGAGCAGTGGTTGATTAATGTTTGACTATAATAATTAATTGTCCCAATTAATTCACAGTTTTCTGTGAACTTTAATAATTTGAAGAAGCTATTATTCAGCCCGTTTTTCTCTTTTGTTTCATCGTTGCTGAATCAAATTTTTTATTTATACAATAACCTCTGCAGAGAGGTAATATTAACAATTAGTGAGTAATACTCTCCTGAAACGGATAGAACTGCCTTGAGGCGGGTGGAACATAGAAAGGAGGGGTTCACAAAAATTATTTTTTAGAAATATTCTGATCATATTCTTTTAATGTATGATCGATTTTTGATATTTCTATGGCGTTGAAATAATCAATGTACATAGAAATGTATGTTAATCTGATAATGTTTTGATCATTTTTTGCCGTTTTAAATCCATATTTTCGATAAAAATCAATGGTACCAGGTTTTGAATCAACTGTAATAATCCTGCAACCAATATACTTTGATATATTCACTGCAATTTCGAATATCTTTCCTAACATAATCTCACCTACTCCTTTCCGTTGAAAGGAAGAAGCGGTTGCTAATCGTGCAATTTTCAAAGCAGGATATTTTCTATAACTAATCTCTTGTATCTGATCTCTTTTTATAAAATCTTCTTTATTTATGCAATCTGTTGTTAACGTAAAAAATCCCACAAGATAATTATGATGAAACACAACTCTTGTGACTGAAAAACGAATCAATTGATTTTTAAATGCATCATTTATTAAAAAATCATCAAGATCTTCATCCCCGCATGTAAACGAAGAGAGATTATGTTCGTTGGTTAAAATTTGGATGGATAACTCGTCATAGGGGATATTCATTCAATTTTTGTTCGATTTGCACGTTCTGCTGCACTCCTGATAAGTTTAAGTCCCCTCTCGGTATAATCAGGATTTTCCATATATTTGTCGAACCTTCTGGCATCTTCACCTTCTAATACCAGTCCGAGTTCAATTGGCTTTGCCATGATTATCAACTCTCAACAATATATAATACATTCTCATTACTTCTAATTATTTATTTTCACCTTCACACTGGAGCTCAGCGCTTTCTCCTTCCTTCATGTCCATCATATTCAATCCTTTATTCAATTCAATGCTTTTTTCATCGTTTTTTATATACTGATAGCAACCGGGATTATCTGGATGACTGTTATTGCGATAGAAGGAATTTAAAAACACCACCCTCTTTCTTAAAAAACCTAATATTCATTTCTTATTTACATTTTTAACTTTCATTCACTCTTACCATGACAGGCAGGTTCTTTTGCTTTGGTGGGAATCCTGCTTTTGCAAATGCCATATCTGCCTCCTCGGTCCGTCCGATATCGTATAGAATAAGCCCTTTATCTCCCCACGCAATGGCATTTGTAGGATCAATTGCGATTGCTTTGTCATATGTATCTAACGCTTCATTATAACGGTCCAGGTTATTGAGAGCAACCCCTTTATTAATCCAGGCAGTGGTATCCTTCGGATTTAGCTGTGTAGTTATGTTAAAAACTTTTAAGGCCTCCTCCCAACGACCCTGGATAATGAGAACTTTCCCTTTACTGACCCATGTAGCCTCATCCTTTGGATCAATTGAAATTGCCTTATCATATGCATTTAATGCCTCATCGAATTGACCTTGCTTGCTAAGAATAGATCCTTTAATTATCCAATATGCAGAAGTATCCGGTCCTGGTGAGGTACATCCTACCATCAATATCGCCATGACAAGTGATATTAAAATGAGAAAAGGCAGACCTCGCATTATTTTAACACCTCTAAAATAATTTTAGGGAACATAGTTCTCCGGACTTTTTTTCTGTAATTCATTTCTTCCAGGGTCCTTCCACAGAATAATGTTTATTTAAGCAGAGTATTTTCAGAAACACTCAGTAAAGCACCTAATGAAAAACCCGATAATGACGCTGCTCTAAATGCTGAAGCAGTTTCCATTTCTATGGCATTACAACCCAGGCTGATTATTTCATCAGTTGGCACACCAATTTCAAGCTCAAACATATCGTCTATTGTTGAGCCAAAACATTCTATTCCCTCAATAAAATCTGTATACTTCATATAAAACCTATTTTATAGTTATTTGATATAGTTTTGTTACACTTGTGACCTAACTCAGGTCAGCATTTAACACGGACGATTATCCACTTATCAGATTCCCTTTCCGAACCAGGCCTCCCCTTCAATTTCTGCGTCAATAAGTTGCCGGGTATAAGGGTGCCCAGGGGAGGCAAATAGATCGGATGTTCTTTGGATCTCAAGGATAACTCCTTCTTTCATAACCGCTATACAGTCTGCCATATTCCGGATAACCTGGAGATCATGGGAGATGAAAAGAAGCGTAATGCCCTTTTTTTCCCGAATACCCTGGAATAAACTGAGAACCTGGGCCTGTACTGAAAGGTCAAGTGCTGAAGTCGGTTCATCTGCAACTATAAACTCAGGGTCTAGTGCGAGAGCTCTTGCGAGGGCCACACGTTGTTTCTGTCCCCCGCTGAGCTCAAAAGGGTATCTGGATATAAGATCTGGCTGAAGTCCGACTATGTCCAGCATCTCAAGAACTTTTTCATTAGTTTCATGACGGCCTGACCGCTCCCAGATTTTAAAGGGTTCGGCAATGGAATCTCTTATTGTCATCCTCGGGTCCAGGGCTGTATCCGGGTCCTGGAAGATTATCTGCATCCTGGGTCGCATCTTTCGCATGGATGACTTAGACAATGCCGTAATCTCAACACCATCGAACCATATCTCTCCAAGAGTGGGTTCGGTAAGCCTTAGTGCTATCCTGCCAAGGGTCGTTTTACCGCATCCGCTCTCGCCGACAATGCCAAGAGTTTCACCTTTCTTTATGCTGAAAGATACATCTGATACGACCGTCTTTTTATGTTTTGAAATTATCCCTGAAAGATATTCTTTTGTGATACCTTTGAGTTCAATCATATCTCAGGCACCGGACCTTTCGCATTTTGCCAGTTTCTTTTAAAGATGGATGTTCTTTCGTGCAGAGGTCCTGAACAGAACTGCACCGTGTATAAAATCTGCATCCTTCCGGAAAACTGCCTGGGTTTGGACTCATTCCCGGGATAGGATGAAGTCCGGCAGAAGGATGTGATGTGAGGAGCCCCTGAGTGTATGGGTGCATAGGCATGGAGAGTACTTCCCGTGTATTTCCGGATTCAACAATCTCACCTGCATACATGACAACAATTCGTGAACATAGTTCATGTGCTGTTCCGAGGTCGTGAGTTATAAGCAGAAATGTTTTATCGCGGGAATGTTCCATGAGAAGTTCTATTGTCTGTTTTCTGACGAGAATATCAAGGCCGGCTGTAGGCTCATCAGCAATAATAAGGGTAGGCTCGCATGCAAGAACGATGGCTATTAGGATCCTTTCCCTCATTCCTCCTGAAAATTCATGCGGGTATTGGCTGAGAGCATAATGAGGGTCAGGAATATCCATTCGTTTAAGAAGATAAATTGCTTTTTCATCAGCAGTTTTACTGGAAATGCCTTCGTGAAGCACAAGGGATTCAGTAATCTGGCGTCCAATTGTCATGACCGGGTTGAGAACCATGGCAGAGTTCTGCGGTATCATTCCTATCTCTTTTCCCAGTATCTGGAGCATATCGTGACTATTTAATTCCAGGAGGTTGGTCTCCCTGTACCTTATTGAGCCTTCGATTTGAGCATTTGAAGGAAGAAGTCTCATTACCGCCATACCAAGAACGGTTTTTCCGCAACCGGATTCACCTACAAGAGCACACGATTCATGGGCTTCCAATGTCAAGTTAACAGAATCAATAACATGGATAATTTCCCTGTCTTTTATGAAGCTGACCTGAAGGCCTGTTATCTCAAGGAGTTGCATAAACCAGGATCTCCAATATGTTTGTAAAACGCATCATTCTCAATACCTGTTCTTCTCAAGTCGCGGATTGTAGAATTCTTCACTACTGTATCCAAGGTGTGCAAGTGCAAGAGAAAGTCCGACAACAGCAAGACCTGGAGGAATGAGCCACCACCAGAGCCCCAGGGCAAACCCTCCCGATGAGTACGCCTGCTCTATCATCTGCCCCCAGTCAATGACCATTGGGTCCCCAAGGCCCAGGAAACTCAGACCTACTCCTAAGAGGATGTAATGCAGGACCGATGACACAAACCTGACTGTTACAATGGGTATTAGATTAGGCAGGATGTGGTGGGACATGATTCGCATGTCCCGTGAACCGATGGCTCTCGCACCTTCGATGAAACTGGCATTCCGGATACCCATAACCTGGGAGCGAAAGACACGGACACTGTGGGTGCTCCCCAGTACACCCATGAGGATTGCCACGAGGAATATTCCTGGAGTGAAGAAGAGGGTAAGCACGAGTAGGAGTGGAAAAAGGGGGATTGTCATGAAAATATCGATTCCACGCATGACTATCCCATCAAATGCACCTCCGTAATATCCAGTCAGGATACCAAGACTGACACTTATTGAACACGAGATAAGAGCTGCCCCAAGTCCGATTATAAGCGTTATCCGTGTTCCGAAAATGAGTTGACTCAGGATATCCTGCCCGGTTGCATTTGTCCCTAGCGGGTGCATTGAATCAGGTTGCCTTAGTGGAGGCCCGGAAACGGTATAAGGGTCATAAGGGGCAATCAATGGTGCAAAAACTGCAACAGCAACATACGCGAAAAATATTAGGCACGAGAACCAGAACAGTTTTTTTCTACTCATCAGCACCCGTCCTTATCCTCGGGTCAAGTAGAGGGTAAAGCAGATCAGCGACAAGGTTTGCAATTATTACAAGAAGCGTGTCAAGAAGAAAGATCCCTTCAAGCAGTGGAAGGTCACGGGCACGCAGAGCTTCAGTTGTTAGTAAACCCAGCCCTGGCCACGAAAAAACAGTTTCGACAAAGATGCTTCCGGTAATTATCGAAGCAAACTGCAGGGTCGCTATTGTTACTATCGGCAGTATGGTATTTTTCATTGCATGGCGCCATAAAATATAATTTTCTGGTAATCCTTTTGCACGGGCTGTTGTGATATAATCCTCTTCTACCACTGATAACATCGAGTTGCGCATCATATAATAATTTCCAGCAGTTATACTCAGGATAAGCACACAGACAGGGAGAAATGCATGGTAGAGGACATCAATAACACCGATGCCGGAATAAAGAATGTTAATTCCGGTGTATCCACCTATTGGAAATAGTTTAAGATAATAACTAAACAAATAGACAGCCACAATTGCCCACCAGTAGTCAGGAACTGCACGGATCATTATCATGATATTAAAGGTTGTAAGGTCCTGTTTTGAACCTGATTTCCACCCGGAATATGCACCAGTTACCATACCGAAGAATATACCTAAAATAGTAGATGGCAAAAGGATGATGAGGGTCCAAAAGAGTTTGTTGAGTATAAGCGGAAGAACCGGGAGAGAATACTGGTAAGAATATCCCCATTCTCCCGCGAAAATATTTTTGATATAGAGAATATATTGCTCGTAAAGGGGAAGGTTAAGTCCGAATTCGCGATAGAATTCATTAAGGGTCTCCTTTGGGAGGACATTTCCAAGTGAGAGGAGATAATTCGTTATATAATCCCCGGGCATCAGGTGAAGGATAAAAAATGTAACAGTAATGCTCGCAAAAAAAGCTATAATGCTGTATATCAGCCGCCGCCCAAACCATGATCCTTTCACCTTTTTTTTCAGCCCCGGATTGTCAGCTACTCCCTTTCATTAGAGGTATCATTCGGATGAGACAACAGGCCTGATGGCTGACAGGACTTTTGGATCTATCATGTTGGGATAATCTGCAAGTTTTTCCCATCCTGTAAACCTGTCACTACGGTATGCTACATAACTGTCTGTGCTGCAGATAGGAACGGTGGGGACATTTTCTGCAAGAATTTCCTGCATCCTATACCCGACCTGTTTCCTTTCCTCCTTGTCAATGGTGTTCCTTACTTTTTCAGTGAGGGTGTTGAACTCAGAATTATTGAAATTATAATAGTTTGTTTCCTGGAGTGGAGTCACTGCAAAGTTTACCAGATCATCAGGGTTGTCATGAAGGATGGCTGGCATTGCATCGATAAATATTTGTCCATTGTCAATAGCCTTCCTATACTGGCCTTCATCATCATAAGATACAGTTTTAACTTTTATTCCCAAAAGAGACCAGTCTTTTCTTAAAACCGTGATAATTTTTTCGTCAATACCACCAACAGATGCTTTGCCTCCAAGAGGGATATTAAGTTCTACAGGTGCCCCGTCAGGGCCGTGCAGCACACCATTTCCATCCTTTATAAAGCCAGATTGTTGCAATTGGAGAGTTGCCATCGATATATTGTAATCATACATCCCTGTCTCCTGCTCGTCTATATATTCACCTGCAACACCTGGCAGAAGATATGTGGTCGAAGTTGGATGGGCATTACCAAGAATTGCGCTGATAGCAGAACGGTCAACAGCATGGCTTAACGCATGCCTGAATTGTGATAGGTTTGCAGGATATTGCTCCATGTTAAAGGCCATTTCATACCCGGTGGTGCCATTTAAAGTATATACGCCTATGTTTTGTTCGTTCCTGAGGCTGTCTGCAACCGCAGGGTTAATTCCTGTAATGACATCGACTTCACCACTTTTCAGAGCGAGGACCTGGCTGTCTTTATTTGTGATTACCTTGAGGATAACACCAGAGATATACGGCTTGTCTCCATGATATTCATCATTCCGGGCAACCCTGAAATATCCCTGTTCACTTCTGTCAAATTTGAATGGTCCTGTTCCTATGAACTGTGTGTCCTGCCAGGTCTTTGGGTTTGAAATATTTTCAAAGATGTGTTTTGGATAGACACCTATACCCGGAGACTGTGCGAGGCGGTCAGGCCATACCGAATATGAATTTTTAAGATGGAATACAACGGTGTAGTCATCGGGACAGGTAACAGATGAGACATCAGAAAGGACAAATCCCATTGTGAGGTTGTTTGCTTTCAGGTAATCATTTGTGAATTCTACATCAGCGCTTGTAAATGGTACCCCGTCCTGCCAGGTTGCATTTTTAACAAGATGGAATGTCCAGTCCTTTGCATCCCGGGACACTTCCCAGCTTTCGGCAAGTCCCGGTTCATATGTGCCTTTTCTGTCTTTTGTAACAAGCCCTTCATAAATTAAGGAACCGGCAGGAACTCCGTTCTTCTTTGTCATAACATTCGATGAGACCAGGTCAGAAGGCGAATCAACAGGTATTATTATATCAGTTCCGGCATATTGAGGAGGATTTTCAGGATTGGGTTGTACTGAAGTTTTTAGATCAGAACACCCGCAGAAGAAACACATTATAATAATAAATGCAAGATAAAGACAGACCAAAGCACCGCAATATAATTTTGAAAACAATCCTGAATATCTCATTAAAAAATTCACCGGTAGTCAGGAATAAGTACCAAAGTTTTTCTATTTAACAATTATGATCCATTTTCATAAATATTAACTATTATTAGTTAACCGATGACAACCTGAATTTCAGGTAACTATGCCTACTGGAAATTAGATTCTTTCATCTCTAAAAATGTCACTTTTCTATCAGGACTTCTGTCCTTGCAAATATTTTTCGTGACTGGTCTGTCATCTCAAGAAAGAAGGTTTTTCCTTCATTTTCCGATGCATTGAACCAGTATTCGGGATCAATTCCGGGCTGAAGGTACTGCCCTTCCACATAAGCGGTCTCACCTGGGCGGAATACAGTTATCTCTTTCCAGGAATTCCCATATCCATCAAGTATCCTGGAAGGATCAAGAATAGATATCAGGTAATCGGCCTGTCCGAATGTCTTTGAAGGACGAAGGATAATTAATGTCGACCTTGTCGAAACAGGGTCGCCACCCATGTGCTCTATGCTCAGGTTTCCGGTCTGGTGATAAGTAGCACGTAAAGTCAATGATGGAGCTTTTGATTCCTGTTTCACAATTCCACCTGCAAGTGAACTCACAATTGCTGCAATAAGAAGTGTTAGGGTTAGCATAAGCATAACACCTATAACTGGTGAAACAGCGAGTGATTTATCGGAATTATGCTTCTTATTCTTCAACTGCGACCTCCTTATCAAAGATGATCCTTCCGCTCGGGACATGCAGGATCTTAACCTGGACTACGTCTCCTGCCCTCAGATCCCACCAGTCTGAACCAAGAACAGCCTGCATGGAATCTATATCATTAGACAGGTAGCCTGTTCCTGTTGAATACTGGAAGGGAAAATCTGTACCATAACCTCCTTCTCCGTCAGTTCCGGTATAAGGAGAAGCAAACAATCTGGTACCTGCCAGAATAGTATAATTTCCAAAATTCTGTTCTTCGGGAAAAGGTGGAGCTCTCGACCATTTCAACAGACCTGGTCCGAATCCCAGCGGGGACTTGTATGAATGGTCGCTATACCAGGTATTTGCACCAGTATCTGATCCAGTTATTGAAGTAGAATTGGACTTTCCGTCATGAGATTTCCAGGACAAAAATAGCTTCAGGTCACGGGTCTGTATTGGGTCACTCACTGAAAGAAACGCTATTTCAAAAAAACTCGAGTTGTTACCAGTGTTGGATATCTTTACATCAGCCATTATATCCGGTGATTTCTTTTCATTTCCCGCAAGAGAACCAGTATAAGATGAGACAACGGCAGCAATTATTACCGTAACCACAAGCATAAGCATTACGGCGATTACGGGAGAGATCGCGTCTTCTGTATTATCTTTGAAAATTTTTTCCAGATAATCCATTGATAGTCCTTATGCCCTTTTTATCCTTGATTAATCGTATCCGAGCTTAATCCGCATTTTTGTGGCTGCAAACAAATTACAAAACAATCTAATTTTTTTCAATAATCAATTAACTATTTTATTTATTAATATATTACATTTAATATATAAACATCCCTTTCATTACAAGTTTAAGGTTGTATACGAAAAATATTTACTTTTTTTTACAATGCACTGATCCTTATCTCATTTCTTTCAATAACAGTGTCAACAGGAAAGAGGGAGTTATCGATATTAATCTGCAATGTCCCGCTAACCGGGTCTTCGTAATAACCACCGATGTTATCATATTCATTATCCAATGTTTCCAAATCTGACTGTGCTTTAAAAAATACTGCATCTGGTAACGGTTTTCCCCTCCTGACAGTTATTATCAGGTGGTCGGCATTGGGAAATATTTCTCTGACTACTGATGAATTCAGGTTAAGCGAGCCTTCGCCATTTCCACTTGAGAATGAATAATCAGGGTCAGGTGTGAGGTTTACATAAGAAATCGTTATTGAACTGCATTTTGTTGGAATTGAACTGTTCCTTTCACCTTTGATCTCTAAAAAAGTATTTGCAGTCTCATTTATTTTTTCGAGAGCTGCTTTTGCATTTGTAAATTCCAGCCAGGTCTCCCGTGAAGGACCGGCTGTAACGTTTACGACTCCGTCCTCCCATCTGTACCCCTGTTCTATCCAGAAATTTCCCACGGGTTTATAGGTATAGGAGATACTGTTTCCAAAAAATTCGGTACTCCCGGTTGAAATAGTCATATATTGGTCTTCGAAGGATGGAGATTCTATTGACAAAGTTCCTGACGATTTTAGGGGATTAAGAAGAACATCTCCTCCACCAAGCTCTAAAATTCTTGATTTCTTCATTGCCCTCTTTTCCGCAATTGTATTTTCAATGTCTGAACTGAAGGCTAAAAATTCGTGCCTGACAGAATCAAGGTGAATAACTTCAGATTGAGCCTTCATGGAGGGGATATATACAGCATTCATAATTGAAAGAAAAGTTACAATAATCCCGAGAATGAGCATCATCCCTATGACTGCAGCAACTGCTTCATCCTTCATGGAATTATCCCCTGGAAAATGACACTCCTTTTACCTACGAGTTTTACCCTTTCATTACCATAAACTCCTTCAACCGAAATGACATCCCCTAGTGAAAATGAATTGGATGCGGGTGAAATACTAAATGGTACCAGTTTATCATTGCAATAAATTCGGAGGTCCGCAACCGGAATGCTATCCCCGCCTTTATGATAAAGTGAGAATATATCTCCGCTTTTCTCAGAAAGAATAGTTACTGAAGGCTCTTTTGGTGAGGGGATGAATGAAGAGACATTTGAGGCAAAAATTCCAACAACAAGTAACATAATTGCGAGAAGGATCATCTCTCCCAGAAGTTCAGTCACTGCATCATAATCTGGTTTATGGTTCCTGCTTTTTTTTCTCATATGAATATCTCAAAGAGGATGATTGTTGAAACTAGGAAGATTGCAACATGTTTAAGCCCTGCAAAAATACTGTTGGAGGATAATTTCCCGGCGAGGAGCCCGGATGAAATTCCAAGGGTTATTGATATCCTGTACATATCGAGCTTATTTGATGAAGTATCGATTGGCAGGTTAAAATTTTGAAAACTCGAAATAAAACTTACATTCAGGGCATAAACCGTGTATAAAAAGACCCCGAATGAGAGATATACTACCATTACATAGACAAAAGCCTTGTTAAAACGTGCATATTTCATGGCCAGGTAATGTTCAAAATCATTCACGGCTATATGAAGAATCTCCCTGATGTAATCGGTTAATTCGCTTGCCCTGACGACAAGTGAGATGGCACGTTTAACTGAAACTACCCCTATACGGCCTTCCATCTTGTGCAGGGCCTTTACAGTACTTAGACCTCTTGAGATCTCTTCAGATGCAACCAGAAGTTCAGAACTGAGTACCCCGATCTTGGTCTTTGAGATAAGGTTGATAGCTCCCTGGAGAGTTAATCCTATATCCTTCATATTTGAGAGTTCACGAAGAAAATCAGGCATCTGGGATTCGATGAGTTTCACATATAGACGCCGTACTTCATACGAAATTAGTATAGGGATAATAAACACTGCGATAGCCAGGCTAAAAGAACTTTCAACAGGAAAATGAGTGAAGAGAACCTGAAGGATTCCGGTAATATAAAGGATGACAATTACAACTACAATAACCATACCCATGATAATACCGTAATAATAAGAGGAAAGATAGTACTTCAGAGGGTTTTTTAAAACCCTGGCGATTTTTAAAAGCCTTCTTCTGTTATCAATAGATTTAATGAAATCCGAATCTACCCGATTACGTGCTGTTTTTATCTGAAATTCATCCACGTACTCATTCTCACTTGTCTCAACGTAAGTTATGTCAAGATCTTCAGGCGGCAGAAGCAGATGAAGGAGCCATATTATTGCAGCAGCACCGAATGGCATAACAAGGAGTATTATTGGCATCCATTGGGAAAGGTCACTCTTCCCGGTCAGGTTCTGTGCAACCATCATGATAAGGATGACAATGGGCCCTGCGACAAATGCAGTAACATAAACTTCTGCAAGTACTTCGAGAGTACTTAAGGCCATTTCAAGTTCTCTGCGGGCTACATCACGAAAAAAATCAGATCTGGATGCGAGAAAAGCAGATATATTTCCTCCGGTATTTGATACCATGATGAGATCATTGAGAAATTCACTGAGGTTATGAGAGGGAGTATAATTCTGAAGGTCCCGCATGGCTCTTGGGAGGTCTTCACCGAAGAGTTCAACATTCCTGACAATCAGCCCGAATTCCTTTGCAATTTCTCCAAACAGGTCTGCATCTTCATAGACTTTCCGGATAACGTCATAGAGCGTTGTTGATGTTGAAAGAGCCTGCATATATGTTATCACATATGGCAGGTCGAGATCGATTCTTGTTTTTCTACTCTTCGCAATAAGTTCAGGGTAATAATACATAAAAAGGAAAGTCCCTGCCGTAAAAATACCTGTTACCATTATTTTGGCAATGATATCCGGAATAATATAGAAAAACGTTATATTATAACCAAAAAAAGTCGTGAATGAGAGAAGAATGATTATTCCAATGAAAGCTGCAAATGTCGAAAAAAATATCTGTTTTCGATATTCTTTGGGCGTAAGTCCAAGGTGTGCTTTTCTAATGGATTTTCTGAGTACCTCCTCCTCCTTCCCTTTGAAGACCTGACCAAAAACAATTAAAATACGCCTGAAACGATTATCTCCACTGTATTCTTCTGTCGTCATTCTATCAGAACTTCATTCCTCTCAATTCAAGAGAGATGTTTTTTTCTTTTGAAGCAATCAGGGGCAGGGAATATTCATAAATGTAGTCGGTTGGCAATTCCTCATGATCATTTATTTGTTGAGACATTGTCTCTTTTTTTTCTGGCAAATCCTGATGTTTTAAAAATTTTTCCCCATTGTCCCTTTCAACCGTACCTGAAACAATCTGTTGTAGGGAGATTTTTTTAGGCTCAGTTTTATGCTCCAGTTCAGGTGTCTTCATAACAGGAGCTGCTATAATAAGCAAATCCTCCAGTTCATCCCAGGATTCATCGTCTTCGCTGGATCTCTCTTTATTTCCTTTTTCTAATTGAGATGAATTTATTATAAACGATGTTGTTAAGTCTTCAAGCTGATTTTGCACAATTTTATCAGATTCCTGTATCCTCTCTTCTCCTGAATTCATCAGAGAATCTGCATCCTTAAATGGAACTTCAGTTGTTTTTTTATCTGTAATTTCCAGTGAAAAGGAGGAAATTTCCTGGAGAGTCCTTTCAGGGTTACTTGTTTTCAAAAGTTTTTCAAGGTAGTATCTCCTCCTTTCAAGTTCGGCACCCAACTCCACGCTGTTCCACCCGTGCAGGTATTGGATCGATTCAAGAATTTTGGACACATGAAATGTTTTGTTAAAAACGTCATTTACCGGGTCCCACTGATAAAGTGTACGCCACCCCACTTTCCCCCCTTTTTCCATATTAATTTCATGCAGCGAACTGCAACGTCTTACTATCTTCCCATTAAGAAAATTGATTGACTGGATTGCTATGAGATTAAGGGCCCCAAACATTGCCGCAGGAACACTTATAGGTTCATTTATCAGCCTGTTGATTGCCTCTTCAATCGTCCCGGCATGTAAGGTAGAGTAAGTTGTGTGGCCGGTGTTCATAGCCTGAAACAGGGTCTGTGCTTCTTTACCCCTGACTTCACCAACAATTATATACTCGGGACGCTGGCGGAGTGAAGAACGAAGGAGTGTATACATGTCAACATCGCCCTGTGATATTGAGGCTGGATTATCGCGGGTAATTGTAGGGAGCCAGTTATTGTGTGGAATTTTTATTTCACGGGTATCTTCAAGCGAGACAATCTTTGAATGAGCCGGAATAAAGAATGATATCGCGTTCATAGTAGATGTTTTGCCACTTGCAGTTCCCCCTACAAGGATCATGCTTTTCCTGTTTTCAACACATAACCAAATAAAAGCCAAAAGTTCAGCCGAATAGGTACCAAGTTCGAGAAGATCATAAGGTGTTATAGGGTCAGACCTGAATTTACGTACCGTGAATGAACTGCCATGAGGTGATACAACCTCGCTGTATGTCAGTTGAATCCTTGCACCTTCCGGAAGTGTTGCATCAATTAACGGACTTGTAAGGGAAACTTGTTTGTCTGCTTTCTGTGCAAGTTTCTGGACAAAGTTGTTAAGGTCCTCTTTTTGAAACGAGAGGTTTGTTGGGATACTCCCATATCGTGTATGAAAAATATAAACTGGAACAAGTGGGCCGTTACATGAAATATCTTCCAGATTAGGATCATGCATCAGGGGGTCGAGGCGTGAATAACCCAGGAAATTTCTTCTTAAATAATAATAAAGCACACGTGCCCTGTCTTCTCCAATGGAAGGTTCATACATCCGTATTATCCTTGAAATGTCATCGTACTGAAGATCAATTGTCCCTTTTTTCTTTGGAACATCAAATACAACTACATCTTTGAGGTAGGAGTGGACCTCTTCAAGAAGGATAAGTTCGCGTGGAGAGACGGTAGGTTCAATAATTTCATACCTCGTGCCCTGGATTGCATCAGCAATAATCCGGGCATAAGAGAAACCTCCTGTAAGCCAGTACCTCTCTACGATACCCCTGACATTGTCATCAGGGAGCGATGGGATTTTGGGATAATCAGGCTTTTTTTTATTAATTTCTTCGGTGTTGTTGTTATTAACACCAGGAATGTCCTCTTCAAATGTTATCTGGTCCCAGAGGGCAAATTCTTCCTCACCTGCACCAGGACCTGTAATTACAACTTCCTTCAGAACTGGTGCCCTGTCAACAATGATAGGACGTTTGGTAGAAGTACTTTTTCTTAATGCCGGATAGTCATCTTTCTCAGATAATGACTTTAGATTTTCAGTTTTTAACTTGTTTGATGGTTTTCTTTTATAAAATATAGAAAATATTGGGAAGAACGGGAATCTGGTTCTCTTTCGGTTTGATTTTATCTGGGTTGATTTGTTTTTTTTAGTCATTCGTTTTTTCTTTGTCCCGTTATTAACTGCAATTTCTTTTTCACCCAGGAAAAGAATTAAAATGGAAATGGAAATGGCAAAAAAGAAGGCTATATAGATAAATGGAAGATTTGCAAAGACAACTGTTAATGTCAGGATGCTGAATACAAGTATAATTCCGGCAATGAGAAATGCTTCAAGTGACTTTCTCTTCATAAAGAAAATATTCCCCTTCCCTGACCCAGTAATGTCAATTTTAAGAGAGTTGCACAGAGTTCAAATGATACCTTTCTGTATGATTGCCTACAAAAATCAAGAAAAAAATTTGTAGTAATAGAGGCTGTCGCATGAATATCATAATAATTTAACTTTATGAATATATAAATAATAAGTGTTTATTTCATGATGCCAATAATCGATAATCAGTCTCTGAAAATATTTCATGATAAAAAAGGTGATTCAACATTATTGCTAATTATCTTCTTTCACAAATGGAAAAAATAAATATTAATAGCGTACACCGTATAATCCATTAAATTTGTTTAATCTCTTTTATGAAACCGTTTGTGAGAACAAAACTAATAAAAGGCAAGGAATACCTGTATGAGATCACTCCTTACTTTGATCCTGTTCAAAAAAAATGGAAACAAAAGACCCGATACCTGGGTAAGAAAGTTAATGGCGAAATTGTAAAAACCGAAAAAGGTACAGACAGGACGAGAATTTTTAATGTTGGTCAGTATCTTCCTGCATATTGGGCAGTGAAGGAATACCAGATACTCGAATCACTTCTCCTTGTGTGTTCACCTGAAGAAGCAGCTTCTATTGTGCTTTTATCGATTAACCGTTTGATCTCTCCCTGTCCCCCGAATAATTTAAAATCGTGGCTTAATGGCACATATCTTTCCCGTCTCATTCCGGGATCTGATTTTGAAGTAGAAGAACTCTTCCTTCTCCTTAAAAAAGTTTCAGACCCTGGCGTAGTCGATACTTTCTATAGAATTTTCTCTCTCGTAAATGAGTTATCGTACCAAAGAGTGCATCACGTAATTGAAATATACGATAGAGATGAAAAGATGCGAAAAATAAATGAGTGGCCTTTATCGGGGGGTGTCCTGAGAAATATACAGAGTATAAGAATTCAGTATGATCCCGAGAAAAAGATATATGCAGGATTCTCTCTCCTGCCTCTTTTAAGTCCGGTAATAACAGATTCCATTCATTGCATGTTAACAGGCAGAATTCCTGAAGGAATTCTCGTTACAGGTTGGAATTCTCTTTCGCCATGGTCAATAGAAAAACTAGCCAAATCAAATTGCTCTTTTATCTTTAGTGCCGATATTTCGTATCCTCCGATAGAGTTAAAAATGGAGACTATATCAAAACCTATGGAGGACCCGGACAATATCAGGTATTTTAGGAATGAACCATGTTACCTGATTCCGGTCCATATTCCGGTAGGAAATACTTATATCCAGGGATACATCCTGCACAATATCAGAAAAGACCAGGAAGCAAGAACTGCGTTTAATAAAAATATGCAGATAATCAGGAATACCATTCATAAAAAAACAGAAAATCCAGATTCTGTTGATGAACTTCTCAATAAGTCCCAGGGAGAATTAAAAGATTATTACTCTTTAAAAAAAGATAACGGAGTCAGCTCGATTAAGATTGACCCTCTTGCTATTCACAAGATGATACAAAAAGCAGGTAGTAATTGTGTACTCTACAGGGGCGACTGCACCTGGGAAGATTGTTTTAACTATGTCAAAATCAGGGATGATCTCGAATTTGAGTTAAATCGTTATGTCGATGAGTTTGAACGTGATTTCAGGGAATACAGCATTGAAAGTATCAGAGAGGGGATACTCTTTATCATTTTCCTCACATTTCTAATTAAGGATTTAATAGTAAAGAGACTGGAGTCAGTTCAATCAGATGAAATATCTTCATTTGAATCATTAATAACTGAACTTACGCATGTTCATGTTACCAAGTCTTATAAACCACATATTTCACCAGAGAGTCTATCAAGGGATACAAAGAACATCCTGACCTTTTTTGGCGGGATACCTCCAATCCGGGATGAATAATTCCGGCTATTACCTCTTTTCAATAGTTTGCTTTCTTTATAATCCTCGTAAACTCAGTCTGCTATCAACCTCTCTTCTTCTTCAGTTATAGGATATGAGCAAGAGACAATTTGCCTGAATGAAGAAATTGCCCCTTTGGCATCTTCGTACGAAGGTCTATGACAACCAAAAAAGAAAGCAGAACTATTTGAGATAAAATCATTCTGAAATTCACAAACAAGGTTTGAAATATTATTTTCCTCCTTGAATTGATTAATCTGCTTTATCGTCCCTGTTATTTGTCTGGAGTCGGGTTGGCTTAAAAAAACGTCCGGGTTTTGTAATTCAGGACCCGTCACAACAATTTTACAGACTGCGATAATTCCATTCTCAACAGATTTATTATTAGCTACAACTGCCCTCTTAATGCTTGTAAGGGTATGGTAAAAATAAAATTTTTCTATATTCCTTGCAACCAGTTCCAAAGTAGGCTCCCTTAACACACAAAATTCAGAAGCAAGTTCTCCAAATACGATTGATGGAAAGTTGTATGATTTGAATCCTTCAATAATGAGATAATCTATTTCAGATTCAGAAAGGAATGTGATAACTGGATAAAATTTTTCTTCGTGCAGCATAAGCACAGTCTTTTGTGCGTCAACTCCTACGATAAAGTCAGCACCAGCATCATACATTAGTGTCGTGTCTTTGCCCTCTTCAAGTCTGAATAAGTGATGTCCAAGGTGTTTAATTACAGCTATTGTTCCTTTACTTTGAAGCATTCTTATTAATGAAAGTATGAATGTCGTCTTTCCTGACCCTGAATGACCTATTACCTGGATAATTCTCAAAATCACACCAACAAGTAAAACTCTTTTGTTTATCGATAAATTGAGTCAATAAATTTAACAGAACTTTATAAATTTATAAAGGTAAAGTATGTGACAGAATTAAAAAGAGGTTTCCATGTTTCTCAAGGTGGTTCCTGTAGAAAAAGCTCTGGAGTCTGCCAGGGATATCGCTGTTTTAACTGGGGAAGAAACTATTCCGCTCAGAAAATCCTATGGGAGAATCCTTGCCCACGATATATACACAGATAACGAAATACCAGAATTCTCCAGGTCATCTGTTGATGGTTATGCATTAATTGCATCCGATACCTTCGATGCCTCAAATACAAATCCTGCAATACTTGTTATAAGAGGGGAGATACGGATTGGACAACCTGTTACCACGCCTCTAATAAATGGAGATGGGTACTATATTCCAACCGGCGGGATGGTCCCACCCGGCACAGATGCTATTGTGATGATAGAGCATTGTAGCAGGGAGGGAGATCATCTTCTCATTAAAAAACCGGTTGCACCCGGTGAAAACCTGGTAAAAGCTGGTGAAGACTTCGGAAAGGGTGAAAAAATTTTTTCAGGAGGGAGAAAACTTTCAATACAGGATACAGGAGCTCTGGCTGCAACCGGAATTGTGTCAGTACCAGTCAGAAAAAAACCGAAAATTGGAATAATTTCGACCGGCGGTGAACTTGTCTCACCTGAACTTAACCCGGGTCCGGGCCAGGTCAGGGATGTTAATTCGTCAATCTGTTATGCATTTCTTGTTGAAAACAACTGCAGTCCAATTGAATATGGAATCGTTAGTGATAATGTCCCTGAACTTAAAGAGATCCTTTTAACCGCACTAAATGAATGCGATGCAGTTCTTATATCGGGGGGAAGTTCCAAGGATGTTCATGATATTACTTCGCAGGTAATCTCTGATCTTGGTAAAGTAATTGTTCATGGTATTGCCCTGGCCCCTGGGAAACCAACGATTATTGGTCAAATTAATAAAATCCCAGTGATTGGTCTTCCTGGTCACCCGGCTTCAGCTTTTGTTGTTCTCAAGATTATTGTAATGGAACTTATTAATCGCATGCTCGGGTCAAAGTCGAAGGATAGTTACAGGGTTAAGGCACATATGGAGACGAGCGTTTCATCTGTAAGGGGCAGGGAGGACTATGTCCGTGTTGTCCTCTATGGTAATAATGCAGTTTCGGTTCCAGGAAAATCAGGACTACTAAATACACTTGTCAGGAGCGATGGCATGATCAAAATTCCTGCCCAGGCGGATGGGATTGAAAAGGGTGATTTAGTGGAGATACAGTTATGGTAAAACGGTATTTTGATCTATCCTCACTTGCTACAGCCCTTGAACTGATTACTTCCTCCTACCCTGCACCAGGAAGATTCGAAACTATCCATATAAGTGGGTCTCTGAACCGGATAACGTCTGCCCCTGTTATCGCCCGATATACCGTTCCTTCAGAGGATGTCTCTGCGATGGATGGAATTGCTGTTAAAAGCAGTGATACATTTGATGCAGCCGAACAAAATCCGGTTAATATTACAAATGCAGTACTGATAAATACCGGAAACCCTGTCCCTTCAGGATATGATGCCGTTATAATGATAGAAGAAGTCTGGGATACAGGAGAGGGAGGTTCTTACACCATCAGAAAACCGGCAGCACCGGGTCAGAATATCAGGAAAGCCGGTGAGGATATATCCGAAGCTGATATGGTACTGCCTGAAAATCATTGTATACAGGCAGCTGACATCGGGGCCATTGCATCATGTGGTATCTCCCACGTGGATGTGAAGACTATCAACGCCGGGCTTCTCCCGACAGGCGACGAAGTAGTGCCACTTGGAACAGTTCCAGAACGAGGAAAAGTTATTGAGAGCAATACCTATCTTGCCGAAGCGTTTATCAAAGGAATCGGTGGGCACTGTACAAGATATCCTATAGTGCCTGATGATCCAGTGGATATCACAAAATCCCTTCTCCAGGCTGTACGTGATAATGACTTCGTGATAATGACCGCAGGCACATCCGCAGGCACACATGATTTTACAGCTCAGGTAATAGGGGAAAACGGTGATATCATACTACATGGTGTTGCAATAAAACCTGGAAAACCTGTTATTTTTGGGAAAATTTATGGAAAACCTGTCATTGGTCTGCCGGGTTACCCGATATCAGCACTCACGGTCCTTCGTGAACTTGTCACTCCGCTTTTTACAAGGTGGGGTTTTTGCGAGAGTAAGCAGGAGCTCGTTTCGGCAACTCTCTCCCAAACCCTTAATTCTGAGATAGGTGTTGACGAATTTGTCCTTATCTCTTTATCAAATATCAGGGACAGGTGGGTAGCTTCACCCCAGTCCAGGGGTTCAGGCGTCCAGATGTCTGCCGTAAAATCAAATGCCTACCTTCATATACCGGCAATTAATGAAGGATATGAGGCCTTAAGTAATGTAGAAGTTATTCTGTCAGGGGACCTTTCAACTGCAAAAAGTTCTATTATCTTAACCGGGAGTCTTGACCACTCGCTCGACCGGGTAGTCAACCTTTCACAAAAAAAAGGACTATGGGTTCAGACATACAATGTGGGAAATATCGAAGGTCTCCTTTCGCTTAAAAAAGATACATGCCATGCTGCTCTAATCCATCTCTCTCCCAGGTTAAGGATTGATATGGTTGATGACCTCCTTACCTCTTTTTCACACGAGGATTTCTCATTTGTTACTATTTATGAATTGCAGGTCGGTTTTATCAGCCGAACTGAAGTCAATTTATCAGATCCAATAGGAGAGAGATCAGTTGTGATTCAGAAAGAAACAATTATTCCTGAGATTTTTCAAAAGGTTTTCCAGGAGTTTGACCTGAAGGATCATAATAAAGGGCAGACTTTCTCCAAAGAGAGCGATGAATTGAAAATAGTAAAGGCAATAAATACAACCACTGACATAATCGGGTTTGGAAAACAAAGTGTTGCAGAAAAGTCCGGTCTCTGTTTCTCACCTGTTACAACAATCATATATCAGATGATCTTCCGGAAGGAATTGCATAATGATGAAAGGATGAAAACATTACTAAACCTCATAAAATCACTGGAAACCTGTTGAATTAATCGAAATCTTTCTTTATAACATGAACAATGGAGGCTTTAAAGGTGAGAAATATCAAATCACCTATCTTCAGGTCCATGTCTTTGACACTTTCACGCGTCAGGTGTGTAACTATCTCTACTCCCACATCGGCATAGATACTTACTGTGAGTGGTCTTTCTACAATCCCGGTTATCTTTCCTTTTAGAGAATTTCTTGCACTTGATACAAGAGGAATTTTTGATACCAGTATGTCTTCCGGTCTCACCATTGCCACAACTTCACCCTTAATATCTGATGCTGCATAGAGCGTTATCCCTATTTTTGTAACAATCTCGGCATACTTATCAATGACCCTGCTTTTGCCATGGAATACGTTTGCGTTTCCTAATAATCCAGCTATTTTTTCTGTTCCCGGTTTTTGCATCACAACTGACGGAATATCTGACTGGATAATACGACCCTCGTCTAAAATACTGACAATGTCTCCGAGTGCCACGATATCCTCGATATCATGGGTTACAATGATGCATGGCACATTTGTTTCGGAGATCAGTTTTCTGATGATCTGCCGGAACGATGCATGGCTCTTATTATCAATACCTTCAAAAGGTTCATCAAAGAGCAGTAATTCAGGTTCAGTTATACATGCACGTGCCAAGGCGACCCGCTGTTTCTGGCCCCCTGATAGCTTTGCTGCCAGGATATTCCTATAATCCGTGAGGTTAAAACGTTTTATCCACTCGTCTACTCGTTTCTCCCTCAAACTTATGGGTAACCCTCTCGCATTAAGTCCGTATTCAATATTTCCTGCAACTGTCATATGAGGAAAGACCGGTGAGTCCTGAACAAGGTATCCTATATTCCGTTTCTCAACCGCCACGTTTAACCTGTCTCCTGAATTAAAGAGTTGTCGCCCGTTCAGAGTTATCTCGCCTGAGTCAGGCATAAGAATCCCGGATACCAGGTGGAGAAGTGATGTCTTTCCTGACCCGTTCTCACCTATAATTACATGTATTGTTCCCTTTTGTATATTTAGAGAAGCATTAAGTTGAAAATCCCTCAATCTCTTTGAAAGTGAGAATATTAGCAATTTGTATCCCTGTTATGATGATTAATAAGATTAAAGGTCGGGTCCTTTCCTTTGAGATTTTTCAATAGCCACTGCGCAGTGCTTAAGTTCAGGCATTCCGGACAATGGGTCAAGGGCAGTATTAGTAAGGGTGTTTGCTCCCTTATCAAAGTGCATAGGCATAAATAGTACCTTTCGCGGGACAGCATCAGTAACATTTGCAATTGTCTCAATCTCACCACGACGGCTTCGTATTTTTATTGTTTCCCCGTTTTTAATTTTAAGTTCTTTCGCATCTTCAGTGTTTAACTGAACATATAAACTTGGAACTTCGTAATTCAGTATACTACATCTGCCTGTCTGAGTTCGGGTATGGTAATGGAAAATAACGCGGCCCGTCATAAGTGTATACTTGTATTCTTCATCTGCAACTTCGGCTGGAGGGCGGTAATCAATTCCTGCAAAAGTACCAAGTCCATCCGGTGTTGCAAACTTCTCTTTGTGTAGTATAGGAGTGCCAGGGTGCCCTATTGTCGGACAGGGCCAGTGGACAGATTCTGGTTTTTCCATTATTTCATAGGTGCATCCAAACATGGAAGGAGTAACTAACCTCATGTCATTCCATATTTCTTCAGCGCTATTAAATTCAAATCCACTTATTCCCATTTTTTTTGCTAGTAAGACAAAAATTTCCCAGTCTACTTTTGCATCACCAGGTGGGGAAACAGCTTTGCGTACCCGGTTCATACGACGTTCCCCATTAGTAAATGTGCCATCTTTTTCGGCAAAACAAGCGCCAGGCAGGATGACATCCGCGTATTTGCATGTTTCACTAAAGAATATATCCTGGACTACCAGAAAATCAAGTTTTTCAAGTGAACTAATGACATTGTTTGAGTCCGGATACGAAACAACCGGATTTAACCCAAGAATATACATTGCTCTGATAGGATCACCGCACTGGGTTATTTGTTCTGTAAGTGTGGCTCCATTCCAGTCAGGCAGGTCATGAACACCCCAGGCATCTTCCATTTTCTTCCGCATTTCAGGAAGCATGCATTCCTGGTATCCTGAATATATATCTGGAAATGCACCCATATCGCATGCACCCTGGACATTATTCTGCCCACGAAGCGGGTATAATCCCGCTCCCGGACGTCCAATGTTTCCGCAGAGCATTGAAAGGTTTGCTAGCGACTGCACATTATCTGTCCCTGTTGTAAGTTCGGTAACACCAAGGCAATATATAATGGCTGCATTCTTTGCTTCAGCATATCCTGTTGCTACCTCTCTCAATTTTTCTGTGGGTACTCCGGTTATAAACTCAACATCCGCATAATTCCTGATAGTCTTTTCAAGGTCCTTGAATCCTTTTGTACGTTTATTTATGAATTCTTTATCGTGTTTACCCTCTTTAATTATCCAGTACATCATTGAATTCGCAAGTGCAGTGTGTGTTGACGGGTTAATCCGTAACCATGTATCAGCAAGTCGTACTGTCGGGCTGAACCTGGGATCAATAACAATAACCTGGGTTCCCTTCTCTTTTGCCTGAACAATTCTTCTGCCCACAAGTGGATGAGCTTCAATTATATTTGATCCCCATATAAGGATAAAATCAGAATTCAGGAGATCTTCGAAGGTGTTGGTCATGGCACCTGAACCAAAAGACATGTTAAGCCCGACAACTGTAGGGCCGTGACAGATCCTCGCACAATTGTCGATATTGTTTGTCTTGAATGCAACTCTTGCCCATTTCTGCATTATATAACATTCTTCGTTTGTTGTCCTGCAGGAGACCTGGAAACCGAGTGATTTTGGCCCGTAACTTTCTATTGTATCTTTAAATTTGCTTACTATCAGATCAAGAGCTTCATCCCACCCCGCTTCATGGAATAATCCATCTTTTTTAATGAGAGGTTTCGCGAGCCTGTCTGGACTATGAACAAACTGCCAACAGGTTGCTCCTTTTGGGCATAGTTTCCCCTCATTTACAGGATTTCTTCTCCACGGTTCAACACCTCTAAGTTTTCCATCAATTACAACGAGATTTAGTCCACAACCAACACCACAGTAAGGACAGGTTGTAGGTACATATCGCATCTCCTGAATTTTTGCATCTTTCAATTTTTGTCACCTGGCCTTTTAGAGAAGTTGTCCACCTGAAGAATCAGTTTGATTATTAAAGATTTATAGACTTTTAGTTTTTCTAATTATTAGAAAAAAATAACAGGAAAAATTGTTTAAACATGATAAATGAATAATGATAGATGACTCAGTTAACTGGTGATAAGACAGAGTGTGAAATAATTGGGCTTTTAGATGAATTCAACATTGTCTCTCCATTAAGGGATTACTTTATCGTATCTACAGAATTTCATTCTTATCCCGCGCCTGGAATGCTTATTGGCGTCTTCATGGTTGACTTAGCCCTGGAAGTTCTGAATGTTGGGCCTAAAGACCGGCTTTATGCGGTTTCAGAGACTAAAAAATGTGCTCCTGACCCTTTACAGGTAATATTACACTGTACAATAGGAAACAATCGACTGAGAATAATAGAGACCGGCAGGTTCGCAATAGCACTAAACCTTGGATCAAAGGAAGAATGGTCTCGAGGTGTGAGAGTATATGCAGATTTAGAAAAATTAGAATATTTCCCCAAGATTCATACATGGATAGCGAAGAAGGCCTCGTTTCATTCAAAAGAAAAAAGTTGTGAACTTAACAGGGAAATTTTCAAAGCCGGGAGAAAAATTCTATCCTGGGAACGAGTACGTGTGAATATTCCCAAGAAAGAACAATGGAACTCTGTTGTCTGTCCCTCGTGTGGAGAAATGTTCCCTGATATCTATATCCATGGTTCAACCTGCGGTGCCTGCGGTCCTCTAAAATATTATGAGAAAGTCTGTGGTTGATCGTTAAGAAGCTTGACAAGTATAAATCCGATAACAGGGTAGGCAATGGCTGCTGCGAGGATATTCTGAATGTAAAATCCTAATGGGTTAGTCATTGAAGTGCTAATCAGGTACATATTCGGAATAATGACTATAAGGAAGAGAAGCCCTGCAAAAGTCAATGCCCGCTTTGTAGATGACCCTTCAAGGCTCTTATTAATAACTGAAAACAGAATTGCAGATGCAAGTGAAAATACAAAAGGGCTTAACCAATAAAGCATCATAACAGGGTCATTTGGGGTCCTCATCCCTCCTATCTGAAAGATATCAAATGGTGCAATTAACATTGCCTTATTTAAGGTTTAATCTCCTATGGGAGGTTATGACCGGATTACCCTTTTACAATTCGCAGGTAGAGTGCATGGAAAGATCAGACCTGGACGCTCTCATCGAAGAAAGGATTCGTTATACAGTCCGATATGCTGAAGAAAATTCCCCATTTTATCGGCACTGGTTTCATGAACATTCAATAAACGTTAAGGAGATTAGGGAACATGAAGACCTGCAGGAGCTTCCTATAATATCAGGTCAGACCATCCGTGAACACCAGCCTCCTTTTAAAACAGACTTTGAATTCAGGAGTTCGCCCCTTGAGGATATATTTACAATTCACGAGACTAGTGGAACATCCGGGACTCCCAAAAGTTTTTTTCTCACCTGGGAGGACTGGAACCGGTATGCTGAAAAATATGCCAGAGCCTTCGTTTCACAAGGCTTCAAGAAAGGGGATCGGCTTCTAATCTGTGCATCTTACGGAATGAATGTCGGTGCAAATACAATGACTCTTGCAGCACACAATATAGGCTTTACAGTAATTCCATATGGGAAATGTTCTTTTCCAGTTAAAGTAATGGAACGATACAAGCCAACTGGAATTGTAGGAAGTGTCTTTAAACTTTTAAGGCTTGCTTCAAGGATGAAGGCAGAAGGGGAAGACCCGAAATTATCCAGTATTGAGAGGCTTGTAGTAGGGGGTGAAAGTTTTGCCGAAGAATCACGACAGTATCTGTCTGAAGTCTGGGACCGGCCGGTCTACAATACATATGGGAGCACAGAAGGAACAATGTGTGGTGAATGTACTGAAAAGTCCGGGCTTCATATCCCTGAAGACCTCGTACATCTTGACCTATATGATCCATCACTAAACAATTTTGTACCTGAAGGCGAATGCGGAAGAATAGTCCTTACAACCCTTCTCCCGTCTAATGGAAGATGCGGAGCACTGCTCCTGAATTATGATACAGAAGATACAAGTACCATAATTTCGCAGGCAAAGTGCAATTGCGGGCGGACTCATATGAAAATTTATTCTCCGCAAAGGGAAGCTGAAACAGTATGGGTTGCAGGTACACCTTTCAACAGGGTAGATATCGAGAGGGCTGTTTTCGAGCGGGAAAATATGGAATCACTTACAGGTGAGTACGAGGCATTTCTTTATGGAGGGGAAGAAGAAGGATCTACAATTCTCAGGGTAAGCCTGGAAACATCCGACCCTGAGACATCCGAAAAAAAAGCAATTGAAAGCAGGTTTACCGAATCACTTCTTAAATACAAGCATCGACTAAAAGATGCCTTTTCTGATAATACATTTGAGATACTCTTTAATTTTTCCAAGCCCGGCAGCCTTGAACTTGGAAAGACAAAGGGAAGAGCGAAAAGACTGGTTGACAGACGGGGGTAAAAAGAAGTTATTCATCCATTATTGCCTGTCCCTTTTTTCTAAGGACAGTTCTATCGAGGATGAAAAAGCTTATCAGTCCGATTATTACTCCAAAGAAGAGTGAGCAGAGTCTAAAGAGGATTGTAATAATTGATGCTACCGGTAGTGGGATCTTCATTAAGGATAATAAAACAATGAAACTTCCTTCGGCTGCCCCCAGACCTCCTGGGAGGACAAGTAGAGAACCAAAGATAGACGAGAAGGCGAAAATAAACATAGACTGAAGAAAACCAATATCATACCCGAACTGACCGATTAGAAAATAAAGGGCAAGGCACTCAAATGACCATGATAAAACAGACAATATTACGGAAATAAACAGAGGTACCGGAGAAAAAAGAATTGTTGATGAAGAGTGAAGGTCCTTTGCATAGTGAGTGTAATTTTTCACAACAGGGATTCTTTCACCTAAATTTACAAGCACCATGAAGCACCTTTCATTTGTAAGAACTATTATTGCTATTGCAATAAGCATAATAACCGGGAGAATATAGTAGATCTGGTTAAAAAACGAGATCGCTCCAAAAAGTGCAAGGATTGAGAGACCTATAATATCAGTGAATCTTTCTGCAACAACAATCATCAGACTGTTACGCCTTGGGATGTCATCTGACATCTTCAGAAGCTGGGATTTCATCACTTCTCCAACCTTTGCTGGAGTTATTACCATCATAAGTCCGGAAAAATATATCAGAAAAGAGTGTGTGAAAGGGATGTTTATCTGCGAAATCTTTAGGAAATATGTCCACCTCATAAATCTTATGCAATTATTCATTAATACAAGTGAGACTACTGTAATAACCATCCATATTGTAACCCTGCCCATCTCTCCAGCAATTTTACGGTAATCCCCTATAATAATTATTCCGAAAAAGACAAGAATTCCAATGATAAAAAAAAATGCTAGATTTTTAGGTTTAAGGTAATCCATTGCGTTTCAATACTCGATATTGTGTTTCTTATAAATCGGCCCGAATTCCTTTGAATATTCGGTTTTCATAACTGACCTGATGTATTTCTTTCCCTCACTGTTATACCATATATTTGTATTATAATAAGTGGCAATCCTGCAGAGAAGTGAAAAAACCGGGGTATCAAAGAGGATTTGCTTCAGAACAGGGACTTTCCGAAACATCATCTCGTACTTGAATATGGGCTGGTTATCTGGCTCAGGCCATTTGAAAGGGTTTACAACCGGGTTGTCACCTATTATGTTGATGTTCTTTGTTGACCCTATTCCCATTGCCTCAGCATTCAGGATATGAGGTATGTTTTCAGGGGGAAAACCCATATATTTAGCTACAGAATAATCTGCAGCTACCCTGTCGTTTGATGCAAATATTACGCTGCACACCTTTGAGATACCGGTACGCGGGGCATTACCCTCCATACTAACAGTGCCGTCTATTAGGTTAAAACGGGTCTTTTTGAAGTAATAATTAATATCAGGGATACACTGGTCGGCTACTACATGATACTGATGTCTGAACCTGGGGACACAGCCCCAGTGGTTTTTCAGGCAACAGGTTATTGTGGTGAGACAATGTGACTTCATAACTGGAATATTGAGTATACTGTCTGCATCAACAAGACTTTTTGGGAGCGTCAGTTTCTTGAAGATCTTTCCCCCAACTTCAACTTCAATTGCCTCATCTTCCGCAAGGTTTACCAATTTTATCCCGTACTTCTCTGCAAGGTCCCGAAATCCCCATAGTTTCGCTGCAGTATTGAACTGCTGTGCTGCCGCAAGGTTTGTGTCACCCATCGCAATATCAGCTTCCGGGAACTGTTCTTTTACTATTCGAATTACTGCCTCAAGGACCCAGGGTGAAGTGCACTGGCCCGGGACTACCTGGTCGGAAATACCATTAATCTTGAGAAATATTTTAGGCCCTTTGATAAACTCATCCCACCTTCCGAGTTCCATTGCTTTTTTTACGGTAGCGAAAACTCCGGCTTCACTTATATCCTGTACGTTAAGAAAGATAACATCAGACATTTTTCTCACCAGTTATATAACCTGCAATTTTCTCTCCTTCTTCAATCGCAGAGGCCATATTCCTTATCTTTGGGAAAATTTTGTAGATACCTGCAAAGTATAAATTACCATAATTCTCTTTTATGTTCTTATAACCTGGTTCGTAAATAGCTTCAGCATCCCTGAAACGAGCTATATTCATCCAGAGAACATTTGCTTTAAAACCAGGAAAGAACATGTTTACTTCGGACAGGTAGATATCCATCACGGATTCATCATCCATTGACCAAAGTTCTTCATCACGCATGAGATAAGTCGAAATATAAAATATTGAGACACCTTCAGGGGCAGAATCTTCATAGAGGACAGAGTGCTGGAATAATGCTGATATATGCATGTTCCTGTCAAGTACATTTATCCAGTACCGGTCAGTAAATATTCCTTTTACTACAACTGTTGCACATATACAACTAAGGTACCTTACTTTCTCTGCTGTTTCTTTCAGTTCAGGTGGAACATTTTGTGCCAGTTTAAGGAAAATCTCTGGTGAGACTGTGCTTATAAGACAATCAAATGAGTCTTCACCTTCTTTATGGGTAACTTTCACTCCGTTATTTGTGTCAGATACCGATTCCACTGCCAGATTTTTTCGTATCATCCCTCCATTGGCCCTTATCTTCTTTTCATAACCGTTTATTAGTTGTATTATCCCTCCTTTCAGCCACATGAACTTCTTTAGGAAGGAAGAGGACTCTTTAACGAAACGGGTACCGAGCCATGGTGCAGATATCTCTTCGGGTGAACAGTGGAACTTATTCTGTACAAGTTTCTCAAAAAAGACATCATAATTATTCTTCCCTGCTGTCATCTCAATCCACTGTTTTGCATTGAGATGTTCGATTGAAGACCAGTCTTTTTTCTTTGCATCAATAAGTGTAAACTTTGCAAGCTTTATCTTGTCAATTATCGGTATAGGGAAAGACAGAATCTCCATCGGCGTTGAGAACCCATGGACTTTTCCCTGATATAAAAACCCCTGGAAAACTTTCTTCTTGTTCAGGTCTGCATTGAGACCGCAATTGGAAATCGCATTGATTGTGGCATCGTCCCCAATCAGGAGGTGGTGATAAGTTTTTGTGACATGGTAACTCTTCCCTTCTATTGGAATCAGGTATGATGCTGCCATTCCGCCAAGTTGAGAATCACATTCGTAAATGGTTACATCATGATTGCGCGAGAGTATTTCTGCTGCAGAAAGTCCTGTCAGTCCTCCCCCAAGGATTGCTATCTTCAAGCAATCCCCCTCTTAAGGTCAATTAAAAGCTTAACTATCCTCAATGACTCCTTCATCCCCTTTAAATTGAAACCAACATTTGAATGACCAAATTTTCTTGCATGAAATGTAATCGGACATTCATAAACGGTTGCTTTCGATTTATATATAGTTTCAATGACAAATTTATATCCCCTGGGCCTGAGTTTGATTTTATCAAAGACACTTCGTCTGGTAACGATGAAACCGGTCATTGGGTCTTTTAGATTAATTGACAACAATAACCTTGTGAGGCCTGCAAAAATATCTGAAACAATCTTCCTCCCACTTTCATCCTCACTTTTCCCCCCCTCTATAAATCTGGATCCTATGACAATCTCATATCTATCGATGAATGAGATCATTTTTGCAAGGTCTTTCGGGTCATGGGAGCCATCACCATCCATGACTGCAACCACATCACCTGTAGAATAGGATATTCCCTCAAGGACTGCATTGCCAAGCCCGTCGCTCTGTTGCATATAAACAATGGTCCCCCTTACCGCAATAGGAACCTCACTCTTATCAATAATTAGTACTTCGTGTTCAACTTTCACAGTATCATGGATTTCTGCAACCAGGTCAGATATATATGGTTCATTTTTTGTAGGGATAATTATTGAGAGAAACATATTACCAAAGAAATAAAATTCTAATACAAATTACTCTTCCACTTATTTATAAATCTCCAATTCCGAATGTTGGGTTAACAAACTAAAAAGATCCAGGATTCGTAATCTACATCATTATATTTAATTATGTTGAAATTATTCTCTATTGTACCAATGTCAGTGAATAACACTTCTGATATTATCAACAAATACAAAAAATTTAAGAAGGTCGATGGGTCTGCATACACCAAAGTGAACCAGTTTTTAAGGAAAAGAACATATGTCACAGCCCGTGAATGGGCAATAGCCCGTCTATGTACAGATTTCAGGACGAAAGGAGGGGCGGAAATGACATTTATCGGCCAGAACCTGCCTCTGCTTGTCCCGTTTATGAGGGAGACATACACGCCCCAGGCTGTCAACCAGGCAAGAAATTCATTTAAAAGGAAAGTGTACAAATCAGGTGCTACTTTTTTCTATGGTGCCATGTGTGGTTTTCTTACTGGCGAAGAACTAGATGATCTTCTCTTTCAGGCGAGTGAGGTGGCGAGGTTTCTTCTTGAAGTCGAAGGAACCTCGCTCGAAGTGGATGAGGAGATAGACATCGAAGAGCGTATAACCATGGTTATGAGGAGAGTAGGAGAAGCCGCAAAAATCTTATTGAAACGCAGAATAGAAAGTGAAGATGAAGATATATCAAATACAGAGGGAAGCTCCCTTTGAAGCATGGTCAGCTATTTCATCTTATGAGGATATCTTTGATAAGAGAACAATAATAGACAGGTAGATATCATGGGGGCAAAAAAACTGGAAAAAAAGCTTTTCGGGACAAACGGGGTCAGAGCAGTCGTAGGGAAAGATCTTACTCCACAGCTTGTAATGAAGATAGGTCTCGCGCTTGGTACTATGAGAAAGGGAAGGATTGCAGTTGGTATGGACAGCCGTACCTCTGGTCCCGCATTAATTGCAGCAGTAAAGGCAGGTCTTATGGCAGTTGGGTGTGATGTGGTGGATTGTGGCATGCTACCGACACCCGCCCTCCAGTATATTGTAAAAGGAAATTTTGATGGTGGAGCGATGATTACTGCTTCACATAATCCACCTGAATATAATGGCATTAAAATAATAGAACCTGATGGAACCGAGATGGGGGACGAAGAGACTATCGAACTTGAATCATTGATCTTTTTAGATTCAGTTTCACTTGCAAAATGGGACGAGGTTGGATCTGAATCAATTGAAAAGGAAAGAGTCCACGAATATGTTGCAGGTGTTTTAAAACATTTTCCGCAAGGGATAGGAACTGGCATAAAAGTTGTAATAGACCCTGGATGTGGGGCAGCAGTATCTACCACACCTGAAATTCTCTCTGCAATGGGAACTCAAATCTTCACGATAAACAGCCACGCCGATGGACATTTCCCAGGAAGGCTTCCTGAACCTTCTGAAGCGGGGTTAAAGCCACTCTCGACACTTGTGATAGCCACTGGAGCATCTTTTGGAGTAGCCCACGACGGTGATGCAGACCGGGCGGTGTTTATCGATGAAAAAGGCGCATTTATCGAAGAAAATAAAAGTTTTGCTCTTATTGTCCGTTATCTCTGCAATGCACAAAAGGGCGTTATCGTCACACCTGTAAGTACCTCAAATCTTATAGAGCGTGTTGCAAAAGAACTTGGTTCTACAGTTGTTTATACGCCGGTTGGAAGTATTTATGTGGCAAGGACCATGATCAACCTTGAAAATGAAGGACAAATAGTTGTGATGGGTGGTGAAGGTAATGGCGGTCTTATTTACAGGGAACACCAGCTCTGCAGGGATGGAGGAATGTCAGCAGCGGTTATGGTAGCCCTTCTCGCAAAAGAAAAGAAACCATTGTCTGAACTTATCTCGAGACTACCGCCATCATTCATGCTAAAAGAGAAAATAACTACCAATAATGGAACTGCCATATTGGAAAAACTTCGTGATATTTATAAAAATTACCCAATTGATGATACTGACGGCATAAGGATTACAGTTCGAAATGGCTGGGCTCTCATCCGGTTGTCAGGTACTGAACCTCTTGTCAGGGTCATGGTTGAATTTGAGACGAAAGAGGAAGCGTCCACCCTTTATAATGAGATAATCGGAAATATTAAAGCCTTAATCTGATCTCTGCAGATGAAACCCGATAAAAACAATCACTGCTCTGATATAAATGAAAATAGTCAGAGCAGTCTATTGGACAAAGATAAAAACATTGGCGGAGAGCGAACAATTGAAATAAAGGTATCAGGAAAAGTGCAGGGAGTAGGTTTTCGGAATTGTGTCAGGAATATTGCTCAAAAGCTTAGCATTAAAGGTGAGGTTATGAATTTACCTGATGGCTCGGTTAAGATTCTCGCGTCAGGTGAGCATGTACTTCTTGATAAATTTCTTGCCATGCTTTACTGCTGTCCAAGGGCTATTATCCGCGATGTTGCAACAAAGGAGGTAGAATTTATTGTTTTCGATCTATTCAGCATCAGGAGGTTATAAACTATATTTTAAGCCGTAATTCATCTCTGGCCTGCAATACGTCGATAATATTTATCACAAAATTATTAATGGTTTCACGGTTGATTGAATTTTTCAGGCTCTCCTTTAATATCCTGATTATCTCCCCATTAAGATTACACCTGTCACCTGAGCAATCGTATTGATCTTCTGAAAGTATCTCCCTTGTAAGAGTAAAAACCGGTTTATCTACCATATTTGCCCGAAAGAGGTCCATAATATCATAAACAAGTCCCCATTCACCTTTAGCCAGAAAACCGCAGTCTGGATCAAGATCTGATCCGACAATTTCTGAACAAACTATTGCAAAAAGTATTGCATAACCTAGTGACAGCATAGAATTGACAGGATCGTTATGGGGACGTTCAGACCTCCTTCGGAACTGAAACCGGGGTGATATAGTCCTGCTCATCACCTCATAGTACATATCTGTTGAAAGCCTGTGAAGGCGCCGGATCTCGTCCATCGTTATCATTGATTCAAGACCGGTCCTCGATGATTGAAATATCTCGACTTCACCTTTATAAAAAAAATCTTCTTCCAGTTCTTCAATAACTTTTCCTATCGCGAGAAGACGGGAAGATATAGCGTTCTTTGCAATGAAAACTGCAAATTTATGGGGTGGTGATGTAATCTGGAGAGTTCTAATGTGTTCATGGTACCTGGCTTTAAACGGCCGGGTTACAGTTACAGGTAAACCATTTGAGTCAAAAATTGTTATAGGTATATTTTCGCGTGTAAGGATAGTGATTGCAGATGTTGAAATGGTATGGCCGCCAATGAGGACCAGGTGACTGATATCGACAATTGGAATCTCATAGTTTTCCATTTTCTGCTGGACTATAAGGCTTCTTTTTGTCGCTTTGATTATAGCACCAAATCCGGTGACTACGTGCCAGGTAGAATGCTTCATAAAAAAATCAGACCAGATAATTCCACTTATATTATTTCTCCAGCCTTTTTATTTTAGTTACTCTTTTATTTTGAGAACTTTCCGGCTCTCTCTGGATTCATTTAGTATGCTACAAAGTGACAAGGTTTTTTGGCTATTCCTGCCAAATACTATGACTAGGGGCATGACACAATACTGGGATGAATCAATGGAGCGCCTGAATGGACCTGATCTAAAGGAAATCCAGGAAAAAAGGCTCCGTAACACTGTTATTCAGGCAATGAAAATCGGATATTACCAAAAGAAATTCAAAGAATCAGGGATAAAACCCGAATCAATAAAAAAAATCGATGACATTACAAAGGTCCCATTTACGATGAAGAAGGATTTAAGAGAGAGTTATCCTTTTGGATTCATTGCGGTCCCAATATCTGACGTAATCCGCATTCATACCACATCAGGAACAACCGGTAAACCGACTGTCGTGGGTTACACAAAAAAAGACCTGGATAACTGGGCCGGATTAATTGCACGAAATCTTACAATGATTGGTCTGAAAAAAGGGGATGTTTTTCAGAACATGGTTAACTACGGGATGTTTACAGGTGGTCTTGGATTTCATTATGGTGCTGAATTGTGCGGTTTAACCGTCATTCCCAGTGCTACAGGCAATACAAAGCGTCAGATTGAGATGATCCACGATTTTTCAGTTACTGCAATTCATTGTACTCCAAGTTATGCCCTTCACCTGTCTGAAGTAGCAGAAGAGGAAAAAACAGATCTCTCTTCATTAAAAACCGGGATTTTCGGAGCTGAACCATGGTCTGAAACAATGCGCAAGGAGCTTGAAGATGCATTAGGAATAACTGCCTTTGACTCTTACGGTCTCTCTGAACTTTATGGACCCGGCGTTGCGTTTGAATGTGAGGAGAGAGACGGCCTTCATATTTGGCATGATTCGTACCTTGTTGAGATAATCGATAGTAAAACAGGTGAGCAATGTACTGATGGTGAGAGGGGGGAACTTGTTGTAACGCCTCTTGTCAAGGAAGCGATGCCTCTTTTAAGATACCGTACCGGTGATGTCACAATGAAGATTGAGGACGGGTGCCTCTGCAGACGGGCCGGGAGAATTGAGAGAATAACCGGCAGAAGTGATGACATGCTTGTAATCAGAGGAATTAATGTTTTCCCGTCTCAGATTGAGCATGTTCTTCTGTCCCGGCCGGAAGTAGGCAACCAGTTCATGGTATATGTTGACAGGATAAACCATCTCGATGAGCTTACAATTGAAGTCGAAGTAAACCGTGAATTCTTCAGCGGAGAACTTCATGACCTCGCTAACCTTCAGAATAAACTTGTAAAGACCTTGCACGATGCCCTTGAAATCAGAACAAAAGTGAAACTGGTAGAACCAGGTTCGCTACCCAGATTTGAAGGTAAGGCAAAGAGAGTAATTGACCGGAGGGAAATTTATTGACGCATTATTGGAACCCGAGAATTGAAACAATGGAAATAAGTGAACTGGAGGACCTCCAGTTCAGATTATTAAAAACACTTGTCTACCGGCTCTATAGTTTTTCCAGATTTTACCATGACCGGATGGATGAAAATGGTGTACATCCTGACGATATTGGTTCTCTCGAGGATATCAGAAAGCTCCCATTTATGTTAAAAAAAGATCTCAGGGATAACTATCCGGATGGGTTGTTTATTGCACCACAGGATGAGATCGTAAGGTACCATGTTTCATCAGGGACTACAGGGAAACCTACTGTAGTGGGTTATACTGAACAGGACCTCAACCGGTGGACCGAATCCCTCGCACGTGCACTTTCCTCCTGTGGAATGGGCAGAGGCGATGTGATGCAGGTAAGTTATGGGTATGGGCTCTTCACCGGAGGACTCGGGCTCCATTATGGTGCAGAACGGATAGGAGCCACTGTTCTCCCTGCAAGTGTCGGGAACACTGAACGCCAGGTTGAGATGATGATCGATCTAAAAGTGACTGCAATTGCATGTACACCCTCTTATCTTCTGCATATAGGTGAAGTTGCAGAAAAGATGGGCATCTCAATCAAAAACGACACCCGGCTTCGCATTGGCGTCCTTGGAGCTGAACCCTGGACTGAACAGATGAGGGAAAGAATTGAATCATGGCTTGGAATCAGGGCGTACGATATCTTCGGTACAAGTGAATTATCAGGCCCCCTTTTTACTGAATGTAAAGAGCAAAAAGGCATCCATATCTGGGGCGACCTTGCTTATGCAGAAGTTCTTGATGAATCAGGAAATGAAGTGCCTCCCGGAAAAGAAGGCGAACTTGTTGTAACTATGCTTCAGAAAGAAGCTCTGCCTATAATCAGGTATCGGACAGGCGATATCACCAAAGTCGAACGTTCAAAATGCTCTTGTGGCAGGTCACATGCACGAATTCACCGGATTACTGGAAGAGTTGATGATATGCTCATTATAAGGGGAATAAATGTATTCCCGTCCCAGGTTGAATATGCCCTTATGGAGATTCCTGAGGTAGGTGAGCACTTCCAGATTGTAGTTGACAGGAAAGGAGCTCTTGACGAGATGCTTGTTCGTGTCGAAGTGAAAAAGGATTCTTTCAGTGATAAAATTACTGATCTGATGAAGATACGTTCGAGTGTCGAACACAGGCTGAAAAATTCACTGAATGTGAGTTGCAGTGTCGAACTCGTTGAACCGGGTTCTTTACCCAGGTTTGAGGGGAAATCAAAAAAAGTAATTGATGCGAGGAAAATTTGATGGAGACAGATGAGTATTGTATCAAACAGATATCGGTCTTTTCCGAGAACAAACCGGGCAGACTTGCGGCAATAGCAAAAGCTCTTATGGAAAAAAAAGTGAATATCCTTGCTTTCAGTATTGCAGAGGCAGATGGGTTTGGAGTTGTAAGGGCCCTTGTAGACAAGCCTGAGGTAGCTCACTCAATTCTATCTTCCCTTGGTTTTAATGTTGCATTTACAGAGGTAATCGCTGTCAGAATGAAGGATGAACCGGGTGGCCTATATGACATTGCTGAAATTCTTGGTAATGCTGGTATCAATATCGAATATTCATACGCATACAGCGGTAAGGATGGTGCTGTGCTGATACTGAGAGTCGACAATTCAAAGGACGCTATAGAAAAGATAATTAATTTGGGTGCAACACTTTTAAAGTCATCAAGGTTTCACTAACCTTTTAGTGTTTCTCCCACCTGAGAAGGTCGGCTATCTCCCCCAGCGTCTTTCCTCTTTTTATCTCCTCCCTTATTCTTGATTCAGTCTTTTTCACTTCAACAGATCTTCGTGCTATTTCGTACGCATATTCCTTAGGAATAACAACAACCCCACTTTCATCACCAAGTATCCAGTCACCAGGTCTTACAGTCTGGCCGCAACAGGTAATTTCGGCGTTAATCTCACCATATCCCTTTGGTTCTCCAGCATTTGGAACCGTTGCTTTTGCAAAAAGAGGAAATTTCAGGGACCTGATATCGTCGACATCACGGACTGCTCCATCTATTACAACACCCACGACTCCTTTCCTCATGCAACTCAGTGTTGCGAGTTCTCCCCACGGTGCAATATTTGTACATCCATCATTATTTATTACTATGAAATCCCCGTTGCGTGCATGATCAATTGCCTCGACTGGTTTTGCCCAGTCTCCGCCAATTGTATGGACCGTAATTGCTTTCCCTGCAGCTTTAACTCCTCTATAAATCGGAAATATGCCCTCCATTGCTCCCTTTCTGTGCATCGCATCACTGACATTAGGGGTTGAAACCGAGAGAAGAAGTTCCCTGATACTTTCGTCATGTGACTTAATATCCTCATTAACCGGTTGAGGTTTGTCAATCGCGTCTCTGATCTCCCTTGTTGCCTGCACTACGTCCGGGACCCGTGTTATTGCACCGCCGATGATTACAATATCAGCGCCCATTAAGACGACTTTTTGGGCCGAAAATAAGTCAAGCCCCCCAGCTACGGCAATTGGAATAGAAACAGTTCCGATTATTGATTCTGCAAGGTTTGGGGAATTCACTCCAACCATCTGCTGGTCAATTCCAACATGTGCAATAATTATATCCACACCCAGTTCCTCAAGCCGGCGGGCCCGTCCAACCGGGTCCTGTACATAAAGAAGGTCAGCCATCAACCTTACCCCGAATACTTTTGCTGCCTGTACAGCCTCCCTTATAACTTCGTCTCCGGCTCCCGCAAGGATGCAGATTATATCAGCTCCTGACTTTGCAGCAATTTCCACTTCCAGGCCACCGGTATCTGCAATCTTCATGTCCGCAACAATGGTAGCACCAGGAATAAGTTTGCGCAATGCTCTGACTGCTTCAAGGCCTTCGCTTTTAATAAGTGGAGTTCCAGCCTCTATCCAGTCAGCTCCCCCCTCGACCGCCTCTTTTGCAATTGTGAGTGCTCGAGGAAGATCTATGAGGTCAAGAGCGACCTGCAAAATTGCCATATCTGGTAGTGGATTTTTCAGTGGATATAAATAACTGGAGAAACATTTGAAATTTATTCCTTTGTTAATGGGAGTTCACAACGAACCCAGCTGTCGATACCTCCGAGCATCTGGTGAAGGTGTAAGTACCCCTTTGCGCGCATCATTTCCAGGGTTTTCATGCTACGGTTTCCTCTCCTGCAATAAATAAAATATATCAAAAGCGGGTCCATTTGCGTAATAACAGATAAAAAATTTTTATTGTAATAATCTATATTTATCGCGCCTCTGATATGACCTGATTTATATTCATCAGGTGTACGAACATCAATAATGACAATGTCATCTTTATTTAATGAATTAATATTATTATGAAATGTGAGAGGTGAAAGGTCCTCACATAATTCTTCAGATCTGTTCGTATCATTCATGGAAAAACTGGTTGTTTTTTTCGATATTGGTTTTAACTTTTATCGCGATAACTCTCAAAAAAAGTAAGTGACTCAATATCCTTTTTTTTGACAATTGATATCTCTGCAGGAATTCCTGCCGGGACTATTGAAACGAGAGTATATTCCGGGCACAGAGAGAAATTTTCTGATATCTTCAGCATATGCCTTTTTATCGCCAGCAACCCAGCATGTCCCGATTCCGTATGCCTGAAGAGCAATAATAATATTCTCAGTCACAGCACAACAATCCTCAATGTAGAAGATTGCTTTTTTCTCCCCGAAAATCAAAAAACAGGCTGCAGAATCTGCAATAAACTTCCCATGCTCTGTGTAATCAGCAATTTTTTTCAGTTTATCTTTTTGCTTAACCACGCCAATAAGCCAGGGCTGAAGGTTCATTGAAGAAGGAGCACTACAACCTGAAAGAATCGCGTCCTTAATGGCATCTTCCGATATCGGTTCAGGTTTATATTTCCTTACACTGTGCCGTGACTTTATTACTATCGTTGCGACATTCATGTTTCAATCCTTCAGTTCGAAAGTAAAAATATTTTATTGGTCTATTCTTTTCTTCTGTATATACTAAATCCCAATCCAAAAATGGCTAATATTACAGAAACATAGGCAAAACTACCTGCTTTTGTTGTAGCAGGTGTGGCTACTGTTGTAGTGCTGACTGTTGTAACCTGGACTTCTATGGGGTTCGATGTTTGAATACTCGTAACATTTACCTGTGAAATGTTCGCAACACTTTCATTGGCCCTTAAAGTGGCATTCGTAATATTAGCAGGAATTAGTGTGGTGGTCGAAATTTTTGTCGAATTGCCTGGGAAATTTGTCGTTTGCGAATCATTGACCGTGGATGAGACACCAACCGAAAGTTCGTTTGATCCTTTCGTTTCCTGACCTATCAGGGGATTTTTATCCTGAATCAGTAATACAGGAGTGTTTTCATCGTTCGATACAGTCTCACCAATAACGTTGTAGTTGTCCAGCATTTTATTCGCATTGCACTCTGCCCAGACAATGTAGTCTCCTGACTGGAACCCTGCAGTGTTCCAGACAACAGGCATTGTGAATGGTGAATCGGTGACGAGCATGTCCGTAAGGCGGATTGAGTCTCCATTACTGGTAGTGAGACTGTTATATTCAGTTCCATTTGAATTTTTTATTTTGATAGAAATCGGGGCACCCATAACACCAACTCTTTCCTTCATTTGATAGAGATTGGTCTCAATTCTGAATGTTATCTGGTCTCCTTTTGGGACCCATTTCCCTGTGGCGTCAAAATTTGCGGTTGTATCATACAATCTGAGTGTAATCTGCGGCCTTTCAACATAAAAAGCAAGGTTTCTGTCATTTACTGTGTACCAGGGACCGGTCCGGTCCTTGAATATTGCAGGGTCGACATAAAATGACTTTGGATCACTTATTGTCACAATTTTATCAGGGCTGTCAGTTTTTACATGAGTTCCCGGACTCCAATATCCGATCTTCTCATTTGAGGAGATTTCTGCTCCGGCAAGGTTAAGATTTTCTTCTCCTACAAACAGGGTATTGGATTTTGAGATTGAATTCAGGTCTGCTGATATTAATGGGATTCCGATGACGAATATAATCAGAGTAATTATAAAAACAGTGTAGTTTCTCATAGTAAGCCATTTTGACTTGGATCGGGCAGGAATAAAAATCTTTCTAGGGAAAGATGTAAGTAAAAAGAAAAAAAGGATTCTAATTCAGCCTGAAAGACTCTCAACTGCATGTATCATGTTATTCCAGCCATTCATAATAAGGACTGCAGGATCAACACCAAGAATAGGGAAGATAAAAATGAAATAGATTATAGTCCCAAGAGCACTTCCTACATTTGCTAGTACTGCAACCAGTACTACACGAAATAAGGGGACGTTCATCATTTCCTTGAAGCTGCCGGCTTCAAATATTTTTTTGATATCTCCAGGACTTGGTTTGCGGATTTTTGCCTCACAAATTGCAGAGAACCACCCTGCTGCAATAAGAGGATGGAGTGCAGTGAACCATGAAACCCCGAAACCTACAAGGGCAGAAATGGGATGACCCCTTGCAATGAGTGTAAATACTGCAGTTAAAACGCCATGGATTAGTACCCAGTAAACGAGTGCCCAAAGAAGTACATCGAGCCCCACCCCCGAGAAAGCAATCGTTGCTATCATGAACGCAAATACTACAATTACAATTACTTCGAATATTCTGCCCCAGTTCCTGGGTTTCAACTGTTCTGTCAGGGATTCAACAGGGGGTATGGTTTCAGGCTCCAGAAGGTACTTTTCAATTCCCTTTTTGTGTCCAGCCCCTACAACAGCAAGAACTCGTTCGTGATATTTTTTTAGAAGATTAATCTGGTATGCAAGGTATGCATCCCTTTCATCTATAAGGGCACGTGCCCCGTTAGGTGAAAATGACCTGAACTCTTCAAGGGCTTTTGTGACCATATCATCCCCGGTGAGAGCATCAATGTCAATTTGTTGTTCACTCGTTCCAATAAGTGAGACAACAAGTGCGTAGATAAGTTTTAATTTCTCTAATATCCCTAAAGAGTGCCAGAACCTGTGAATTGTAATTCGGATATCCCGATCGATAAGAGCTATCGGAAGACCTCGTGATTCTGCTGAATCTATTGCTGCCTTCATATCTGCACCTGGCTCTACTCCGACATCCATGCCAATTCTGCGTTGAATATAGGCTAATATCCACTGTACGAGCATCTGTGTAAAATTACCGGATTCTATTATCTCTCCGATGTTGGCATCCGCACCCTGACGTTTAACGGCCTCAAATCTGGGGCGGTCAAGCTCGATTGCTATAACATCAGGCTGAAACTCTTCTATAGCTAAAAAAACCTCGTCCACACTTTTTTGTGAGACGTGTGCAGTTCCGACAAGTTTTAATTCAACCATAATTCTCTTTCTTTAATGCCTTCAGAATCTATTACACAGAGTTTTTCACTATAAACAGGTTTCAATAAGTAATATTCCTGCATTTTTTTATCTTCTTTATTTTCCTTATAAAAACGGTCCATTAATCTTTCAGAAATTTCAAGAGCATCATTTCTCTCTATAGGATATGTAAGTCCATTACAGGGGAATATTACAAGGTGATCCTCGTCTATCATGAATGGATATGTGGCACAAATCCTAGGCCTCACTTCATATATACTACAACGGTTTTCAACAAGAAAAAGGCAGGCTCCATCTTTCCTTTTTAATGACCAACCGAACGTAACTGACCCACCTTCCGGGATTTTTATAATTTCAGGAAAAGGAGTCACAATCTCATCCCATTCAAGCTTCGTAAAGGAAGCTATATCCCGAATTTCCTCAGGGCCTACGAATATTGTCTCTTCTATGTTGCCATTATCCCTGCAGCAATCAGCACAACCTTTACAAGAAAAGCCAATTTTTTGCACTTCGTTACAAATGAACTCGGTTGTAAACTTTATACCCAATAATTCATTTTCAGAGGGATTCAATTGTTATCCTGTTAAAATTTTCAAAGATAAGGTTCCCATTTTCAGTATGGCTGACTTCCGGATGCCACTGGATCCCGTATATACTTTTGTCCTGTATAACCAGAGCTTCATTTTCACAAATTTCTGATTTTGCAAGTCGTATCCCCTGTTCAGGCATTTTCCTTACTTCATCAGCATGTGAGGCCCAAACACTGATTATAGGGGGATATTCTAAAAGGAGGTCATTATGTTGAGTAATCTCTACACTGACAGAGCCATACCCGCCCATTTCTCCTTTCCTGACTTCCCCTCCGTTTGTCAGGGCTATTACGTGAAGACCTAGACAGATCCCCAGAACCGGAAGGCCGAGATGAAGATATTTCCCTGAGTTTCCTGATTTCCCGATATCCGGACCACCGCCAAGTATGATACCCCGGGCCATATCCAGCAGTTCTTCAGGTGCGGTAGAATTCGAGACCATTTTTGCTTCTATCTCTAAATCACGAAGAGCCCTGAGAATAAGATGATTGAACTGTCCGTAGTTATTTATGACAACTATTGGAAGCATTCCTCTTATCTTTTGACCTGCATTATAAAAAAAGTCTTTTCAGATATACAAACCGACTGTAGTCCTTATAGCATCACGGATTTCCTCTTCACTCTTCGCGAGAATAGAGGCAAGCATCAGTGCACCCCCTGCACCCATCCCTTCTTTTACTTCCCCGATGCAGTATCTTGCGAGTCCTGGTATACCGATATTCTCAAATCCGGGGTCTATGTATATCATGTCAATCCCAATATTCCTTGAAGTGCGGATGATGTCTGCTGAAGGGTCGTCTCTCACGTATGAAGTTGTCACCACTGCAGGAGGAATTTTTCCCATCCGTTTTATAAGTGCTGCCACTGCCATCATTTGTGTGCCTCCTGCAAGAAAGAGCTTTCCTTTGTAACTAGACGCAATTCCGGTGGCAACAGGCATCATTGGGTCCCCGGCCTCCTTCATTATCTGAATTGGTTCAGTCACTCTTTTTAGTTTAAGTCTGTCCAATGTCCTCGCAGCAATCTCTTCTTTCAGTTTAACAGGATTTTTTGAAAAGCTGCTGCTCACTCTCATATCATAACCCAGTGCACGGGCTACACAAAGCGCAGTTGTAGTTCCTCCCGGGACACATTCACCAAGGACCAGCATGTCACTTATTTGAGAGAAGAAATCTCCAATCCATTTACCTCTTTGAAATAATCCTTCAGCGTCAGGAAGTGATGGTTCTATTCTTGAATCTCCGCTGCAGTTTCCGAGTGCGTCCAGGACCGGAATAACAGGCTTAAATTTAAGGCCGGCATTAATAAAAAGAGGTTTTAACCCGGTAAGGTTCATCATGGCCCGGGTGATGGTTGCCGGAGTCGGGCAACCTGTCGGAGTATTTGGTTTTACCGGCATACTTACAATATTACCTGTAATGATGAGTTCTGAGTCCAGAATTGGAGTATATAATGTCTCCTCCGGGCCAGGGCCTGCACCTGAAACCCCCGGGAAGGTCGAAAAAATTGTATTTGCAAGGATACTGCAAAATAATGGATTTCTAGGTTTAATTTGAATATTTTCTGATATAAATGGCATAACTTAACTTCCTGCATTTTTTCATGATGAAAAAGTTTGAAGCATCAACAAACTGCTTATTGATATGGCTATATCAATAATGAATAAGATGATTCAGTCATTAAAAGCTCTTCTCCAATTCTCTACGATTCTTCCACTTGGAAAACCTGCTGATTTTTTGGAATTTTCCCGCAGGTCTTATCTCTATCCTGTTGCTGGTTACGTAACCGGTGGGATTACAATAGGGCTTCTCTTCTGGATAGTCAATCCAATTATTCGTGCTGCTCTTGCTGTGGCACTCCTCCTTCTTTTGCAGGGGGGAAATCATTTTGACGGACTTCTTGATTTTGGAGACGGCCTGATGACACACGGAACTCCTGAACGAAGAATTCAGTCAATGACTGATCGATATACAGGGGCCGGGGGAATTTCAGCAGGTTTATCTGTAATCTTAATATTATTTGCCGGACTTGGTTCTGTCTCTCTATTTATCCCATTAATTCTATTCGGGGAAGTTGGTGCCAAATTTTCAGTGGAAGTGATAACGGTACTTGGAAAGCCGTTCAGGGAGGGCATTCATTCCGCCCTTAACAAATCTTCAAAAAAAGTATTTTTATTCTATTCAGCACTACTTCTCCTGCCTTTAATTTTACTCCCTGTCGCGCCGATTGTTCTGCTATCAACCTTTTCCTGTATGCTCATCATTCCTCTCGTAATGATTTATATGGCATACCATCTATTCAATGGTGTAAATGGGGATGTTGCAGGTGCATGCCATGAAATTACGAGGGCGCTGATTGTGATGTCAGCTGCTATTCTTCTTTCCTTATAAATGCCATAATTATTGAAAGAATCAGGAGAACACCTTTTATATGATAAAGTGAGGCCTTATGATTCTTTCTGCGGGAGGGATGAGATATACAATTGACTTTATCAAAAATTATTGGATTTCAATCATTTTCGGCTGAAAATTAAGGTTTTTTGCCTGTTCTCTCCATGGAAATGATTAATATAGATTGGTCGCTAATATAAACTACTCGCATAGATGGACTGTTCTAAACAGTTTTTGTCGGAGGAAGTGTATGGCAAGTGAAAAGCCTCATATGAACCTGGCAGTCATCGGACATATCGACCACGGGAAGTCAACCACTGTTGGGAGGCTCATGTTCGAGACTGGTACTGTACCTGCGCATATTATCGAAGGTTACAGAAAAGAAGCGGAATCGAAGGGGAAAGCAACTTTTGAGTTTGCCTGGGTTATGGATAACCTGAAGGAAGAGCGGGAGAGAGGTATCACCATTGATATCGCTCACAAGCGTTTTGACACGCCAAAGTTTTACTTCACGGTCGTTGATTGCCCGGGTCACAGGGATTTTGTTAAAAATATGATAACTGGAGCATCACAGGCAGATGCAGCAGTCCTTGTGGTCGCAGCACCGGATGGTGTAATGGACCAGACAAAAGAGCATGTCTTCCTTGCACGTACGCTTGGTATCAATCAGCTCATCATTGCAATAAATAAGATGGATGCAGTGAAGTATGATGAGAAGCGGTACGAAGAAGTTAAAAAGTCAATCAGTGAACTTATCAAGATGGTCGGATACAAACCCGACGAAGTCATTTTCATCCCGATAAGTTCACTTCAGGGTGTAAATATTAAGACAAAAAGTCCTGAAACACCTTGGTATAAAGGGCCAACATTCTTCGAATCACTAGATACCTTAAAAGAGCCGGAAAAGCCAACAACAAAACCATTGAGAGTTCCAATTCAGGATGTATACTCAATCAGTGGTATTGGCACCGTCCCTGTGGGTCGTGTAGAAACCGGAATAATGAAGAAAGGAATGAAAGTCTCATTCCAGCCGGCCAATAAAGATGGGGAAATAAAATCAATTGAGATGCACCATGAAGAGATCCCAACGGCTGAGCCTGGTGATAATATTGGGTTCAATGTCCGTGGTATTGGAAAGGGTGACATCCGCCGAGGAGATGTTTGTGGCCCTGTTGATGCTCCACCGACCGTCGCTGACTCGTTTACTGCCCAGATTGTTGTTCTACAGCACCCAAGTGCCATTACAATTGGTTATACCCCTGTATTCCACTGTCATACAACTCAGACGGCATGCACCTTCATTGAACTGAAAAAGAAACTCGATCCACGGACAGGTCAGACAAAAGAAGAGAACCCGACATTCCTTAAGACCGGGGATGCAGCAATCGTTGAAATCCAGCCAACTAAACCCATGGTTATTGAAAATGTGAAGGAACTTCCACAGCTCGGAAGATTTGCAATTCGTGATATGGGTTCTACCATAGCAGCCGGTATGTGTATCGCAATCAAGGCTAAACAGGTGCGGTAACCAATAAATTTTTTGGGGAGTACACATGCAAAAGGCTAGGATCCGATTAACTGGAACAGATTATAATAAAGTTGAACAAGTCTGCGAACGAATCCGTGAGATTGCAGAGAGGACCGGGGTAAATCTTTCCGGACCAATTCCACTTCCTACTCAGCGTCTCACCGTTCCCATACGAAAAAGCCCTGATGGCGAAGGAACAGCAACGTGGGATCGGTGGCAAATGCGGGTCCACAAGCGCCTTATTGATATGGATGCTGATGAGCGGGCCCTCCGACAGCTGATGCGCACACAGGTCCCAAAAGATATTGGAATTGAAATAGTGCTCGAAGGTTGAGGCAGGTCAAATTGGCGGACTCATTTTTTTTTCAGGATCTCCGCAAAAATGCTACTCTTGAGCGTTTATTTTTCCTTATAGTCTGTCTTGGAGCATTTTTAAGATTTTTTTTCCTTGACTACAAACTGTTTCATCACGATGAAGCCATCCATGCATGGTTTTCATATGACTTACTGACAAAGGGGTCGTATACTTATGACCCGATGTATCATGGTCCATTTTTATATTATGTCACAACAGCCATGTTCTGGCTTTTCGGTGATAACGATGTTGTAGCGAGGACACTCCCGGCTCTGTTTGGAACACTCACTTTAATCCTTGTATATTATATCTATAAACTTGGTTACCTTAATGGGCGGCAGACACTTGTTGCGGCTCTTTTTATAGCATTATCCCCGGATCTTGTTTATTTCTCACGATTTCTCAGGCATGATGTTTTTCAGCTCTTCTTTACCCTTTTAATTATTGTTGCAGGCCTTCTCTATCTGGAGCATAAAAAGCTCAGGTTTGCACTTCTTTGTGCCCTTGGTATTGCAGGGGGACTGAGTTGCAAAGAAGACATGCCAATAATGATAGGAATCTTCGTTATCTTCCTTATATATGCAATCCTCACAAAAAAAGTGACACTTCCCAGGTTCTGGAAGCGTGACCTAGTAATTGTTATTGCATTTGTCGTAGGATTCATGGCACTCTTCTATTCGACATTCGGACTTCATCCGGAGGTCCTTATAGATGGATGGTTAAAAGCCTTTCAGCACTGGACTGAAATGCATAAAGAATGCAGGATTTGCGGTCCCTGGTTCTTCTATATCTCAATGTTAGTACTTTATGAGCTCCCGATTTTCCTTCTTGCCATTTATGCAGTAATTGAGTGGTTTTTCTATGGCTCGTATATTTGTCCTTCGACATACCTTTGCAACTTCTTCCGCAAGATCAAAACACGATTTTCAGGTTTAAAAATCAAAAAGAGGAAAATTTTACACGAACCTATTCAGGAAACGGTTCAGGATTCAGATGAAATATACGAAACAGCGGAAGAACCAGAAAATATTGATACTTTCGTTGAACCAGTTGTTGAAGTCCGCCGGACAACAAAGATAACTCTTCCTCCATTCAGGGAGACTATCCGTCAGGAGCTCTTCATGCAGTTATGCATTTTCTGGGCTCTTATCACCCTTATTGCATATGGGTACATAGGGGAGAAAGTCCCTTGGCTTTTAATTCATCAGCTTCTGCCAATTATCTTTATTGCAGTTTACAGGATGACTTCCGTAAAAACGTTGGTCTCACTTGCCGGGTGTGTATTTTTAATTATAATGGCATGGCATGTAGCGTTTGTCCCGGTTGACATTAATGAGCCTATCGTTCAGGTCCAGAACTCAGAAGATCTTAGAGAAGTATTCAGGATGATGGATTCTGTGGATAAGGTAATGGTTGCTTCCAAGGATTATTGGCCTTTGCCCTGGTATTATAGAGGAAGCCGGTGGGACAAAATCCTCTTCTATGGGGATACCGTGGATTTGGATACAATTAACTCTACAAACCCGGATATGATAATTTTCCATGATGAGGAGAGCTATCCCTCTATAGCCGGATATGATAAGAAAACCTTTAAGCTGGATTACTGGTTCTCTCTCTACGATAATGAGAAGCGTCTTGCAGAATGGTTCTTCAAACGGGATGGAAAGGTAGGAAGTGTAAATGTTGACGTTTTTACACGTTCGAAGGAAGCAGTTCCTCCTGAATCTCCTCAGGTTATTGAGGAAAATGGATCTGCTACCAGTGTCCAGTATGAATCCGGAGAAGACCAGGTGGTCTCTAATGAAACACTAAATAGCAGTGACTCTATTAATTTTAATGATACTCAGATAGGTTTTGCGGATCTAGCGACTGCTAATAACACAATAATATCAAACCTATCAACTGCAATGGTTTAAAACCTTTTTTTTTCTAAAACAATATTTAATAACTACCTCTCTCTATGTATGTTGAGAAAGAATGGCAGTAACACCTCTTGTATTTGGACGTTCCCATGCAGATGTTAAACTCGATCCCGCAATGGCAAACCGGCATGGACTTATTACCGGCTCCACTGGTACTGGAAAAACGGTTACCCTGCGGGTACTTGTAGAATTATTTAGTTCAATAGGAGTCCCGGTATTTCTTCCGGATATCAAAGGTGATTTATCAGGCTTAACCCGTCCTGGCGGTGACAGCACGAAGGTAATTGAAAGAATACAGAAGATGAACCTGGGCCAGTTTCCTTTTGAAGGGTATCCTGCAGTTTTTTGGGACATATTTGGTATATCCGGGCACCCTGTCCGTACTACTATTTCTGATATGGGTCCTCTTCTCCTTTCCCGGATCCTTGGACTTAATGACACACAAAGTGGCGTACTAACAATGATCTTCAAGTACGCAGATGAAAAAGGATTACTCCTTCTTGACTTAAAGGACTTAAGGGCGATTCTCGCCTACTCATCAGAACATGCAGACGAATTTAAGGCCGCTTATGGGAACATTACTCCTGCAACAACCGGTGCAATCCAGAGGGGCCTTCTGACTCTTGAGGAGCAGGGAGCAGACCGCTTTTTTGGGGAACCCGCCCTTGATGTGGCAGAAATCAGAAAGGTCAGGGACGGGAAAGGCATTATAAACCTGCTTGCGGCAGACAGGTTGTTTCAGTCACCAACATTATACTCTACCTTCCTGCTCTGGCTTTTATCTGAAATTTATGAGGGTCTTCCAGAAAGTGGAGACCTTGAAAAACCGAAACTTGTATTTTTCTTTGACGAAGCACACCTTCTCTTCAAAGACGCTCCCAAACCGCTCGAAGATAAGATTGTTCAGATTGTCAGGCTTATCCGTTCAAAAGGCGTAGGCGTCTTTTTTATTACTCAGAGCCCTTCAGACCTGCCGGATGAGGTCCTTGGCCAACTCGGAAACAAAATTGAGCATGCCCTCCGGGCCACGACTCCTAAAGAGATGAAGGCAGTAAGAACGGTTGCACTGTCTTTACGACCAAACCCTGAATTTAACACAGAAAAGATTATTACTGAACTAGCGATAGGCGAAGCTCTTGTATCACTCCTAGACAGTGAGGGGATTCCAACGATAGTAGAACGTACTGTTATTTATCCACCCCATTCAAGGCTCCTTCCGCTATCTCCCGATGAAAGGGCAGAAGAGATGAAAAAATCTGAATTAAGCGGGAAATATAATACTACCATTGACCGTGAGTCTGCATACGAACGTTTATCTGCAAGGGCAGCAGCTGAAAATCCGGTAAAGGAACCAGAAAAGACAAAACCAACAAAGAAGACAGCACCACAATCGACCGGGACTACAACTCATACAAAAAAATCCCAGGCATCATCTTCTGGTGAAGAGATTATTAGTGTTATTGCAAAAACTGCTGCATCGCCAATAGGAAGGCAGATTGGAAAAGAGATCATGAGAGGAGTACTTGGGTCCCTTACAAAGGGTATGAAATAACCGAATAATTATACTTATTCGTTTCAGTTTATGAAATCTCAAAAATTTTTTTCATAATATAAACAAAGAGATTTATTAGAATTAAAAATAAAGAGGTGACAACACTATGAAGTTGCAGGCTATAATATCAGGGGAAAAAGTGCATGATGTGGGGCACAGAATATTCCTGCTGAATATATCTCTAAATTCAGGTATTCAAAGGTTTAATGCACGCAATATTATAAATAATAGCAATCAGCAAGTCATTGTTAAGGTGACAATGGAAAAATCTATCACAGGTGAGATTTATGACCTTCGTACTGACATTCGATCATATCTTGACCGAAAATTGTCAATAATGGAACTGGATATCCAGCAGATCAAACAAAAGATAGGTTTGATGTAAGTCCATTTTCTATTTTAGAGATTTTATAACTGTGTAAAAAAAAGGTGTGAGATTCTATAGATGTTGACTTCAAGACTCATACTGTAATTATTATATCTCCTTTCCGCATTAAAAATCCGGCTATCAGGCTTATTATACCGAATATCACAAGGTATATTCCCAGAAGGATAATCAGGAGCGTTGCCCCGGCTTTTGGGAATGGAACGACTGCAACAAGGATACCAATCACAAGTGCTATGAAACCACTGACTCCAAGCAGGATTCTGTGTGCATCCTTTAACGTAAGTGCAAACCAGAGTTCAGATATTCCGAGGATTATAAGCCATATTGCGACGAGGAAAGTCATGACTACTACCATCCATATCGGTGATATAAAGATCAACACGGCGATAATAATACCAATAATCGAGAGTATTAACATTCCCCATCTGTGTTTTGCTGGATGTCCAGCTGAAATACAAAGAGCCCCGCTGATAACAGAAATTATCAGGAGGAAAATTCCAATAATGTACGCAATTATGTCCTGCATTGTAAGCGGGATCAAAAAACATAGAATTCCAATGATAAGGGCAAAAATACCCCTGGCAAGGAGACCTCCTTTTGTAAAGATTTCAGGTTCCATACCATTGTTGAGTATTTTTATTTATTTAAATGTTGCTTTTTGAATTTTTTTATATTACAATTATTATCTTCTTTTCTGGTAATGATCCGAGTATTAGATTCGATAGTATATAGTAAGACTACTTAAATATTAATTTGGTAAAAAATTTTGAATTTATTTGCATTCGGAAGAAACCTGAAAAATAAAGATCCAGATTTAGAAAAGATTGATACCGGTCCGCTTCGGTCTGAACTCTTTAGCGGGGACCATCTTACTTCGCATGCAAAGGAGATTGCCTTTTTGTACAGGATAGATCCCAGAATAGGGCATGACCGCCTGCTCCCGCGACTCACTGATAACGAGAAGGTCCTCCTCGAAACACATGAACTGATGAATGCAGTTATGGAGGAGAACCGACGGATAGCTCCTGCTGGTGAGTGGCTTCTAGATAATTTCTATCTTATTGAAGAACAGATAAGGACTGCCCGCGAGCATCTTCCCGAAGATTTCAGTAAAGAACTTCCTCATCTCGCAAATGGACCGCTTGAAGGATTTCCAAGGGTTTATCATATTGCCAGGGAATTAGTTTCACATAGCGATGGAAGAATTGATGCCGAAAATCTCTTTGGATTTATCGATGCATATCAGAGTGTCACCTCCCTGCTTCTAGGTGAACTCTGGGCAATACCCATTATGTTCAGACTCTCTTTAATCGAAAATCTTCGTAGAATCGCTGATATTATATCATTAAACAGACGCGATAGCAATTCTGCAGGTCATTGGGTAGACCAGATGATTGAAGTCGCAAAGGATGACCCAAAAAGTCTTATACTCGTTATTGCTGATATGGCCCGATCAGATCCACCCCTGACTAGTGCTTTTGTTGCCGAAATGGCACGGCAATTACAGGGACGTTCGGAAGCACTCCTATTTCCACTCAATTGGATTGAACAGCGGTTAAGAGAGAGAAACCTGACAGTTGAACAGATGATCAATGCCGAAACTCAGGCACAGGCAGCAGATCAGGTATCTTTCGGTAACAGCATAAACAGCCTCCGTCTTCTTGATAAAATTGACTGGCGTGATTTCGTTGAACATCTCAGTCTCGTAGAACAGACCCTGCGAAGTGATCCTGTAGACGAGTATTCAGCGATGGACTTTGAAACACGCGACAGCTATAGGCACATAGTCGAGAAGATAGCAAAAAAAGGGGGATTAATTGAAACTGATGTAGCTCTTAAAGCAGTGGGGCTGGCAAAGGAGAATCGGGAAAGTAAGGACAGAAAGACCAGGGCATCTCATGTAGGTTATTATCTGATAGATGAAGGGAGAGATTCTCTTGAAACAGCACTTTCATTAAAGCCATCTTTAATTGAGAAGATCAGAAGATCAGGACATAACCACCTTTTTTCCCTGTATCTTTCTGGTATCCTCTCTATATTGTTAATAGTCTCTTTTTTTGGTTATACCCAGTTTGTTGGCATCAGCTTAACCGTTAGTCTGACCTTACTGGTACTTCTATTATTTCCTATAAGCCAGGGTGCAATTGCAATTATAAACTGGATATTTACTCTGCTAATTGACCCAGTACCGCTTCCCAAGATGGATTATTCAACAGGGATACCAGGAGAATGCAAATCCATAGTAGTTATACCGACAGTTTTATCAGGAAATGCGGATATTTCAAAGCTTCTGGAATCACTTGAGATCAGGTACCTGGCAAACAGGGATAATAACCTTTACTTTGCACTTTTATCAGATCTTCAAAACTCACTGGTCCAGGTGATGCCTCGCGATAAAGAATTAATCGATCTGCTTGCAGCAGGAATCGAAAATTTAAATACGAAATACAAGAGCGAGAAGCCTGATACATTTTTTCTCATGCACCGCTCACGGTCCTGGAATGAATTTGAAGGGGTCTTTATGGGCCATGAGCGGAAAAGGGGGATCCTCGAGGCATTCAGTAGCCTTCTTTCCGGCAAAGAAAAAAATCCATTTTCACGAATAGTTGGCAATCTGGAGATTCTATCCGATATTAAATATGTGATAACCCTTGATACAGATACACAGCTCCCGCGGAACAGTGCCAGAAGACTTATAGGTACAATAGCTCATCCATTAAACCGGGCAGTGGCAGACCCGGTGACCCGGGTGATAAAAGAGGGATATGGAATTCTTCAACCACGTGTCGCTCTTTCTCTTTCTGAATCCGGAATTTCAAGGTTTGCTTTAATATTTGGGGGTGAGCAGGGTATTGACCCCTACACTCGTGCTGTATCTGATGTGTACCAGGATGCATTTCATGAAGGGTCATTTATTGGAAAAGGAATATATGACCTCAAAGTCTTCTCAGAGTCGGTTGAGGGACGTTTTCCCAATAATCTTATCTTAAGTCATGACCTTCTTGAAGGGTGCTTTGGTAGGACAGGTCTCGTTAGCGATGTGCAGGTATTTGAGGAGTATCCAGTAAGTTATCTTGCAGATACCAGGCGAAGGCACCGCTGGATAAGAGGCGACTGGCAGATACTACCCTGGCTGTTTCCTTTTGTTCCTGACAATTCCCAAAAAAAACAGAGAAATCCTCTTTCATTCCTTTCACGTTGGAAAATTATTGATAACCTAAGAAGAAGCATTGTAGCTCCTGTAACATTATTTCTTTTCATTTTGTCATGGGCAATAGAGCAGGATCCTCTTTTTTGGACTGTATATATTGCATCGCTTTCACTTTTTCCGGCTTTTATTATTACTTGCTGGAAATGTTTAAGAAAATCCGGTGAACTGACCTGGATGCTTCATCTCCATGAAATGGCTACAAATATAGAGGAACAGTTTGCAGGACCTCTTGTTACCCTTGCACTACTCCCCTATGAAGCATATGTCTCTCTTGATGCAGTACTCCGTTCCTGCTTTAGGATGTTCTTTTCCCATCGCAACCTGTTAGAATGGACCACACACGAGGAGGCCGGACGGGCGGGAAATTATAGTCTCCCGAAATCTTATCAGATTATGTGGGTTGGACCTGTTATTGGATTTGCATTGTTTCTTGTCCTTATTATTTTCCGGCCGATTGCATATCCCGCCTTTGCAGTGTTTGGAGTTGCATGGGCCCTTTCACCGGCCATTGCCTCGTGGATAAGTGAACCTGTAAAAGCCAGGACTACTAAACTTATGCCTGGGCAGGAACGTTTTCTACGGGCTATCGCACGGCAGACCTGGCGTTTCTTTGAAACCTATGTTACTCATGAGGATCACTATCTTCCTCCTGACAATTACCAGGAGTCACCGTTACAATCTGTTGCCCACCGGACATCCCCTACAGATATTGGACTTTCCCTGCTTGCAAGTCTTTCGGCTTATGACTTTGGATATATCCCGTTAAATGAACTTCTCACGCGAACAGAAAAAACACTGACTACAATGGGACAACTCAAGAGATTCCGTGGTCACTTTTACAACTGGTATGATACAATTACATTGGATCCTCTCCTGCCCCGATATATCTCAACTGTTGACAGTGGTAATCTTGTTGGAGACCTGCTTATACTCAGGCAGGGGCTTTATGAGATTCAGGGTAATCCAGTCCATTCGAAAAGATTTGAAGAAGGTATGTCAGACTCACTCTCACTCCTTTCAGCTGCTATTAAGTCAGTGACTGACAAAAAGGAGGGTTCATGGTTTAGTGATGCCCAGGTAAAAGTTTTGGAAATTATTAAGGGTTCAAGCCTGATGCCGGTTTCGACTATTGAGACTTTGAGACAACTGGTATACCTTGATGAAGTTGCAACCGACATGAAGGCAGCATTTAGTAACCATCCGGATGATGAAGTCAGATGGTGGGCCGATGCAGTTAAACGACAGATAGAGTCACATTTCAATAATTTTAAGACCATTATCTCCTGGGACCCCACAGAAATCCCCCCTGAAAGTATCTGGAATGAGGTCCCCTCTTATCTAAAACCTTATATTGAGATTGTCTATAGAGAATTTGAGAGGTTGAACAATCAGGTTCCATCTCTTAATGAGGTTGCGAATATCAGGCAGGACCTTCACATCAGGATTGATCCCCTGCTGGAATGGCTTCAATCTACCTGTCCATTGAAAATTCTTTCACCTTCTGATTATAGCTCAATTGTCCATACTCTCGATGAGATGAAAATTTCAAGTGAAAGGGCAGAAAAATTCAAAAGATCGATATCTTTCCTTTTTGATAAGTGTAGTGAATATACCGAAATCGAATATGAATTTCTTTATGACCCGCCAAGTAATCTCCTTTCAATAGGTTATAACGCGACTGATCTCAGGCGGGATGCCAGTTTTTATGACCTCCTTGCTTCAGAGGCAAGACTAACGAGTTTTATTGGAATTGCGTATGGTCATCTCCCTCAGGAGCATTGGTTCGCATTAGGTCGCCTCCTGACTACAACCGGAAGTGGGAAACCCACATTGATTTCATGGAGTGGATCCATGTTCGAATACCTAATGCCGCTTCTCCTGATGCCGACATACGAGAATACTCTTCTTGACCGTACTTACCATACAATAATAGCAAGGCAGGTCGAGTATGCCAAAAAACGTGGGGTACCATGGGGAATTTCAGAATCCGGGTATAATCTGACTGACTCAAACATGAACTATCAGTACCGGGCTTTTGGTGTCCCGGGTCTTGGGTTCAAGCGTGGGCTTGCAGAAGATGTGGTCATTGCTCCATATGCCGCTGTGATGGGTCTCCTTGTTAACCCGGCTTTGGCATGTAATAACCTTGAACTGATGGAGTCCCTCGGGTTTACAGGAATTTATGGATTTTATGAAGCTATAGATTATACGCCTTCGAGGTTGCCACCAGACCAGAAACACGTAATAATACAGTCATTCATGGCACATCATCAGGGAATGGCTCTCCTCTCGCTTGCCTACGTTCTTTTAAACCGTCCTATGCAGAAGAGATTTGAATCTGACCCCTGTCTTCAGGCAACTGTAATGTTACTACAGGAGAAAATGCCCAGAAATACGCCCTTCTATCCGCATACAGGTGAGGTACAAGGGGTACATAAAAATACAGGAGATTCCGGATCGCTCATGCGGGTCTTTAAAACTGCAAATACGGAACGCCCTGAAGTACATCTGCTCTCAAATGGAAGATACAATATCATGGTAAGCAACAGTGGGTCCGGATATAGCAGATGGAACGACCTTGCCGTAACCAGATGGCGTGAAGACCCGATAACAGACAGTAACGGAATATTCTGTTATATCAGAGATATTTCTAGTGGAGAGTTCTGGTCGAACGGTTATCAGCCCACAAGAAAGAGACCTGAATCATATCAGGCAATCTTTCAACAGGCACGTGCTGAAATTCGGCGAAGGGACGGGAATTTTGATACCCATACTGAGATTATTGTATCTCCTGAAGATGATGTGGAACTGAGAAGGATACGGGTGACAAACCGTTCGTGGACACGGCGGGTAATTGAATTTACGAGTTATGCTGAAGTTGTGCTGGCACCCCAGGGATCAGATGAAACACATCCTGCCTTCAGCAATCTGTTTGTCAGGACTGAACTTGTAAAGGAGAAAAATGCAATCCTTGCAACAAGGAGAGCAAGATCAGATAATGACCATCCACCCTGGATGTTTCATCTTATGACTGTCCATGGCCCGGAAGAGGGAAAAATATCATTTGAAACCGATAGGTTCAAATTTATAGGGCGTGGAAATTCACTTGCAGGACCTGTATCATTAATCGATTCTTCAACTCTTTCTGATACAGCAGGCTCGGTTCTCGATCCTATAGTTGCGGTCCGATGCACAATTACTATCGAACCTCTGGAGACAGCCGGTGTGAATATTTTTACTGGAGTGAGTGAGAGTCGTGAAAGTTCAATTGCTCTTATTGAGAAGTATTTTGACGGACATATCGCTGACAGGGTATCAGAGCTTGCCTGGACACATTCCCAGGTCATGCTAAGACAACTCAATGCGACCGAAAAGGACGCACAGTTGTTTGGAGCACTGGCGTCATCGGTTATCTATGCAAATCCGACGAGAAGGGCAAGCCCGAATATACTTCTAAAAAACAACCGGGGTCAGTCAGGTCTCTGGGGTTATGGAATTTCAGGAGACATACCAATAGTTTTAGTCAGGATACGGAACCGGAAACAGTTAAGTCTTATTAAAGAGATGGTGCAGGCCCATGCTTACTGGCGGATTAAAGGGCTTATTGTCGACTTGGTTATCTGGAATGAGGACCCTTCCGGATACCGGCAGGAACTGCAGGACGAAATACAGCTTCAGGTACCTCAGGGTACTCTTTCCCAGATATTGAATGTGAAAGGTGGAATTTTTATCAGGCGCCTTGAACAGATGTCAGATGAGGACCGCATCCTTATTCAGACTGTTGCAAGGGCAGTTATTTTAGACCGTGGAGGAAATCTTGCCGAACAATTGCAGAGGGAAGCATGGGATCAAATTTCAGTCCCGGATCTCATTCCTTCGCGGACGTCTTACCCTGAAACACGAGCAAGCCAGGACAAATTAATTGACGGACTTCTCTATTTCAATGGTACCGGAGGATTTTCCCCGGATGGCAGGGAGTATATCATAATTACTGGAAAAGGAGAGGTAACTCCCGCACCATGGGTAAACATTATCGCTAATGAAAACTTTGGGACTGTAATATCAGAGAACGGCAGTTCCTATACATGGGGTGAAAATTCTCATGAGTTTCGACTGACTCCATGGATGAATGATCCGGTTTTGGACCCATCCGGAGAGGCGATTTATATTAGGGATGAAGAGACTGGTATATTCTGGTCTCCTACTCCATTACCTGCAAAAGGATTTAATCAATATGTGACTAGGCACGGTTTTGGGTATTCAGTTTTCGAACATTGTGAGCAGGGGATAAGCACCGAAATAACTGTTTTTGTCTCTATCGATTCTTCGGTAAAATTCATTACGCTCAAAATAAAAAATATGTCGGGTCATAAAAGACTCCTTTCAGTCACTGGATATGTTGAATGGGTTCTGGGTGAGCTAAGGTCAAGATCACTATTACATATTATTACAGAAATTGATCAGATATCAGGGGCAATTTTTGCTAAAAATCCATATAATAGTGAGTTTCCAGGGAGAGTAGCGTTTCTTGATTCCAACATTCTAAACCGGACCGTAACTGGTGACCGGTATGAGTTTATCGGAAGGAACAGATCGACTGATAAGCCTGCTGCAATGGAGAAGGTAAGACTCTCGAACAAAGTCGGAGCCGGGCTTGATCCAAGTGCTGCAATACAGGTTCTCTGTGAACTTATTGAAGGAGAAGAACGTGAGATTATTTTTACCCTTGGTGTCGGACAAAATATCGATGATGCAAGAGATCTTGTTATAAAAAAAAGGGGTGTAGTACCCGCACGAACAGCGTTAAAAGAAGTTAAAGAATATTGGAGCCGTACGCTTGAGGGTGTTAAGATAACAACTCCCGACAAGTCTCTTGATCTGCTTGTCAATGGCTGGCTTTTATACCAGACAATTGCCTGCCGGTTATGGGCACGAACCGGATTTTATCAGTCAGGAGGGGCGTTTGGATTCCGGGACCAGCTGCAGGACGTCATGGCACTAATCCATACGAGGCCGGAACTTGCGAGAAAACAACTTTTGTTATGTGCAGGGCACCAGTTTGTGGAAGGGGATGTCCAGCACTACTGGCACCCGCCATTGAACCGTGGGGTGAGGACTCATTGTTCTGATGACTATTTATGGCTCCCGTTTGTTACCTGCAGGTATGTGTTAAGTACACAGGATACCGGGGTATTAAACGAACAGGTTTCATTTCTCGAAGGACGAAAACTGCTCCCTATGGAAGATTCATATTATGATCTGCCTAACGAATCCGGTACTTTCGGAACCCTTTATGAACACTGCATAAAAGCTATTCGTTGGGGATTAAAGTTTGGTAGTCACGGTCTTCCCCTTATTGGGACTGGTGACTGGAACGATGGGATGAATCTCGTAGGTGCAGAGGGTAAGGGAGAGAGTGTCTGGCTGGGATTTTTCCTCTTTTCTCTTCTTATGCAGTTTCATGAGATAGCAAAGATTCAAAAGGACAGTTCATTTGGAGAATTCTGCAGATTAAAAGCAAAAGAGATACAGGAGAATCTGGAGAGAGAGGGATGGGACGGAGGATGGTATCGTCGTGCATATTTTGATTCAGGTGAACCATTAGGGTCTTCTTTGAACAATGAGTGCATGATAGATTCTATTGCACAGAGTTGGGCGGTTCTTTCGGGGGCCGCTTCAAAAGAACGGGCTAAAAAAGCATTGAATGCCGTAAAAGAGCACCTAATCTTAAGTGATGCCAAACTTATAACCCTTCTTACACCGCCATTTGATAAAAATCCGATAAATCCAGGATATATTAAAGGATACGTACCGGGTGTCCGGGAGAACGGGGGCCATTATTCCCATGCAGCTATCTGGATATTGATGGCATTTGCAGCTCTTAAGGATAAGGGGCAAGTCTGGGACCTACTGCCATTTGTTAACCCAATTCACCACAGTAGAACGCCTGAAGATGTCTGGACTTACAGGGTTGAGCCGTATGCAATTGCTTCTGATATCTACGCTGCCCCTCCCCATACTGGAAGGGGTGGCTGGACCTGGTATTCCGGCTCTGCTGGATGGTTTTACATGCTCATACTTGAATCGCTCCTTGGGGTGCAGGTATCAGGAAATCAGATGAGTTTCGAACCCTGTATACCGGCAACCTGGGGATCATATCAAATTGATTATCGTTACCGGTCTGCGATATATCACATTACGGTGCAAAATTCGGGCAAGGGTTCAGTTACTAGATCTGTTGTTGTTGATGGGATTTTGCAGACTGGTAAATATGTTAATCTGTTGGATGATAAAGCAGAACATCAGGTAATAATTGAATTAGAAGTCTAAAAATCTTCAATACTGGGACAATTAACATTTTTTTAAAAAAAGAAGGAATTTATTTGTAAAAATTAATATTGTCCTTCTCTTTTATAGTATCACACTTTCTTATACTTATGTATGGAAAATAACCGCTTGGGAACGGATCTCAAGGGAGGATTAAATCTCCTGATTCTTTCCATCTCTCTTGCCACATTTATGTCGGCACTGGACGGGACTATAGTTAATATTGCACTTCCGACCATATCAGCAGACTTTAATATCTCCTCTACTACCGTAAGCTGGGTTGCAACAATCTATATGCTCGTACTCGCTGGTTGCGTACTCATCTTTGGTAAATTGTCTGATGGAATAGGGTTTAAGAAAGTCTTCCTTTCAGGTTTTGTAATTTTCACTCTAGGATCATTTTTCTGCGGTCTCCTGCCTGACCTACTCTCTTCCTTTCCGGTGCTCATTGCTTCAAGGGCATTTCAGGCGATAGGTGGTGCAATGATAACCGCTATCGGTCCGGCAATGGTAACAGCTTTCATACCCATGAAGGAGAAAGGAAAAGCAATGGGCATTATTATGACTACCGCCGCATTAGGGACTGCTATCGGACCAACTATCGGGGGGTTCCTTACACAGTACCTGTCCTGGCATTGGATCTTTTTAATTAATGTACCGGTAGGAATCATTGCGGTTCTCTTGGGTGCGAAAGTCATTCCGTTAAATAAGTCTTATGAGAAAAATCAAGATTTCGATAAAGCTGGTGCATTCTTAATATTTACCGGCCTCGCAGCTCTGCTCTTTGCCATGTCTGAAGGACAGACAATGGGCTGGAATTCACCTACAATTGTCGGTTCAATAGTAATTGGACTTATAATGCTTGGTTACTTTGTTTGGCACGAACTCAGAATAACTGATCCATTACTGGAACTCCACCTCTTTAAGAACCGGAATTTCGTTGTCATAAACCTTATCCTGGCCTTGACTTTTTTTTCGTTTGCCGGGATTAATTACCTGCTTCCTTTCTATTTTCAGTATGTAAAAGGTTATAACACTTCATTTTCAGGGCTGATTTTAACAGCTCTGTCTGTTGCAATGATGGCAACAGGTATTATTTCCGGGGCATTGATTAACCGGACTGGTGGCAGGAAGCTTTGCATCGCTGCTGCAGTTATGCTTGTAGCAGGTTATTTTATGATTACCCGACTGCAGGTAGGAACTTCAACGGCATTTGTGGTTCTCTGTCTTGTGTTAATTGGTTTTGGCTTGGGTCTGATAATAACCCCTGCATCGAATATGGTCATGAACTCGGTTTCAAAGAAATACCAGGGCATGGTCTCAAGCCTTACGAGCCTGGAGCGGTTCGCACCATTAACTTTTGGAATAGCTTTTGCAAACCTGGTATTTATCCAGGGTATATTAACAATTGGGGGAAGCCAGGGAATTACGGAAAGTGCACCTGCAAATATCAAGCTTCAACTGATAACTGCAGGTTTTGACCTTGCATTCTTCTTTTCATTTGTTGTTGCGATTATTATCCTTATCCTTACCCTGGTTGCACGACAGGAAGTGCATCCTGATTACCAGTCAGGGAATAATGATGAAGTGATTACTGGGATTATCTGAAAAATACTTCCAGATTTTTTTCATATGAATCCTTTTATAATAAAGAAAAGAGAGATGAAACCATATGCGGGAATTCAAATTATATAGTTTTATTCTGGTAATCTGCCTGGTCTTAATTGGATTTTCATTCCTGGTTGAATCTGCCCAGAATGAAGCGGGAAACTCCCTTGTTGTAAAGACTGACGCTGGGAAAATTACGGGAATTCAGGAGAATGGACTAAGGGTTTACCTCGGGATCCCGTTCGCGGCTCCACCGACCGGAGAACTGCGGTGGAGACCACCTGCCCTGGTAAAATCCTGGAACGGCGTTAAGGAAACGACTGCTTTTAGTGCGTCATGTCCTCAGCCACCAGCGGCAAGTGGTGGAGTACCTATAAATACGAGTGAAGACTGCCTGTATCTCAATGTCTGGACACCTGCAAATATTACAAGTGAAAAATTGCCTGTTATGGTCTTTTTCTACGGCGGTGCATTCGGAAAGATAGCTGGCACAATGCCAACATATAACGGAACAACCCTTGCACAAAAAGGAGTTATCGTTGTAACGACCAATTACCGTGTTGGAGCCCTCGGTTTCCTTGCCCACCCGGAGCTCGATAAAGAGTCAGCGAATAATGTCTCGGGTAATTACGGACTTCTCGATCAGCTGGCAAGCCTCCAATGGGTCAAGAGTAACATCGGTGCATTCGGTGGAGACCCGTCCCAGGTGACAATATTCGGGCAGTCTGCCGGAGGGCAGAGTATCCTCACCCATCTCGTAAGCCCACTAAGCAAAGGGCTTTTCAGCAAGGCAATTGTAGAAAGCGGCACATTCTGGACGAAATGGGCGGAAATTGATGCCTTCTATTCAAAAGCCGATGCAGAAAAGCTGGGAGAAGGATTTGCCCGGAATCTCGGGTACTTCAGTCCACATGCAATTTCTCAGATGCGAAAGTTGAGTTACCAGGAGATAGCAAATTCAACGCCCTGGCCAGCATCTCCATTCCAGATGGTGAACACTCCACATTTTGAGCCAACGATTGACGGATGGGAAGTCCCTGACTCGCCGGACACTCTGTTCAGACTCCATCGTGAGATCCCGGTACCTCTGATGATTGGACACAACGCGGATGACGGGACTACGCTTGCTGCTGATGCAAACATGACAGTACCTGAGTATATAACATTCATTCGGAACCGGTTCGGACCAGATGCAGATTCTGTCCTCAAAAAATATCCTGCCAATTCAAGCGAGGAAGTCCAACTTCGCCTTGAGCAGATTATGACAGATTACGATTTTAATGACGCTGCGAAGTTTGTGGCAGAATCGATGTCAGACCTGGAACCGAATACATATCTGTACCGGTATACCTATTCCCTTCCCGGACAGCCCTTTGGAGCATTCCATGGCAGTGAGCTCTTCTTATTGTTCAAGGTGCCTATAAAGCTGGATCCTGTGAGTAATAAGGTCTCTCTCAATATGGTAGATCTCTGGACCCGGTTCGCAAAGACTGGAAACCTGAACAGGGGATTGAATGTTACGTGGCCCAAATACACCCGGGCGGGAGATCGATATCTCGAAATAGGGAATATTTCAGTTGTGAAGAGCGGTTATTAGAACATCACTTTTTTTTGTCTCTTCGCCTTGTGCAAACGATCCATATATACCAATTCGTTTCACTCCAAATTTTTCCCGAATTTCTGGAGCTGACTTTTCCTGATATGAAATATGCTGGAAAAGAAACTCTGATAAGAAAGGTTTAGTCTCAATTAATAAATTACGCGAGTAACAATAATGACCCTAATAAAAAAGGATTAATATCTGCGGTTATACCCGCCACTGCCACCAGAACTGCTGCGGTTATATCCGCCAGAGGAGCCACGGTTACCACCATAGTCACTTCTTGGTTGCATTGGCCGTGCCTCGTCGATGCGAAGGGACCTTCCTTCGTAATCGGTCTCATTCAAGGCTTTCATTGCAGACTCTGCCTGCTCAGGAGTTGACATCTCGACAAATGCAAATCCTTTTTGTTCAATGACCTTGACACTCTCTACATCTCCATATGCTCCAAAAAGGTCGCGGAGATTTTCTTCATTTACTGAGTATATGAGGTTACCCACATACAAGCGTTTTCCATCCATGATGATTCTCGTTTTTTTGTATGCGCAAGTGGCTTTGTTTTATTTACATTGCCAAGGTTACAGAAAAATAGCGAAAGAAACTACCTCGAAATAAAGGAACCGACTCTCAAAAACTATCTTAATAAATCCCTTACGTATATATTATACCATGGGCCTTCCAGGTATATTAAGTACTATGTAGCCAGACAGGATTTTTGTGACAAAAGATATTTTGGATGTATTGGAGACTACCAATTTGCTTATTTTATCAGATTATTGTTAGGGTCCTGGCCTCTGCCCGGGTGGTCCCATCGGTGAGGCTTTTCTTAACAGATCAAGTGTCTTATTTATATCTCCGGAATTATAGACCTGCTCAATATCTGAAACATTAATTCCCTGTTGTTTCATTCTTTCAATTCGTGCTGGTATCTGATTGGGGTCTATATTTAATGTCGGGCGTGCCTCAGGGTGCTGGTCCCAGAACTGGTTAAGGAGCTGTAGAGCGGTCAGATTATCCCCTTTGTCAACAGCTGCCTGTACCTGGGACATATCATACCCTTTTTCTGTCAGATTTTTTACTACCTCTTTCATAAAGCCGCCAGGTGGGCGGTTATATCCGTGATTTGAATTATCCGGTCCTCCACCTGGTTCGTTAGGATTATTTTCTGGTTGAATGGATTTTTGAGTACCTGACCCGGTTTGTTCATTGGTACATCCGGCTAGAATAACTGAGATTATTAATATCAGAATCATCCCTATGGTAATAAAGAAGGTTTTTTTCATAATACACCTTGAGAAATTTGTAGGTTGGCTCAAATAATTCGCTCCTGGCGTTCGCTGATGCAAATGTCACCTTTATTTTACATAGATATAACTTTTCAGGATACCTCCTTATTCATTAAATTTGCGGTATAATTTGTCAGCTCCTGCCTGAAATACTAGAATGAATATAATAAGGATTATCAGGTCCAGGACTGGTGTGAAATGTGAACTCCCGCCATATGAATATTGAATAAGATCGTTTGCATATGTAAGCGGGGATAACAGGGCTATTATCTGACCAATTAGAGGCATGGTTGAAATTGGAATAAAAACGCCCGAAATAAATATAAGGGGCAGCCTTACGAGGTTCAACATCGACATCACTTCACCCACGTTTTCAGTTGGGTAAGCAGCAAATAAGGTCCCAAGGGTTGCAAAACAGAATGAAGTCAATAATATGGCAATAGAAAGGAAGACTATGTGAAACACCTGGGTATGATATACAATAACTCCTATTCCCAATGGAATAAGGGCAATAACCAGGCTATAAAGGAATCCACTCAGACTTTCACCAAAGACAAGTGTATTCATTGAAATCGGTGCGGATAGCAGGCGATCAAACGTCTTTACCCTTCTTTCAATAGGAATTGAGACTGGCTCTATTGAGGATGCAGAAAAAAGGATAGTTATAGCAATAAGGCCAGGAATAAGTGCTTCAGGGTCTTCATTCCTTCCAATGGCGAACGCGAGAAACATGAAGAGGGGAAAAAGAATTCCCGAGACAATGATATTTGGTTTTAGGTAATAGATCATCATGTCTTTACGGGCTATAGCCCATCCTGCTGCTAATTCAGCCGGTATTCGGGTGATTAGTCTCTGAACCTTAATCGATAGCATGAATTATCACTCCCGTCCGCTCCAGTCCGGTTATTTTGATAAATACATCCTCAAGACTTGGGCCAAGGGTGGTTATGCTCTGCACTTTCAATCCATTTTTCTGCGCAAATCCCATGACTTCTTCAATAACCAAAGGTAGATTATCAGTGTATAATTTATATCTGTCTCCCACCTTTTTCGCATCATTAACTCCGGAAAGGAGGCTGACGAGAGAGAGATTATCTACAGAACTGTTATCAAATGAGACTTCAATTGACTGGACACTCTGAATTGTACCTTTTAATCGATGTGGGGTGTCAATAGCTGCAATAATTCCATGATTTATGATTGCGACCCTGTCACACATGAGGTTTGCTTCTTCAATATTGTGGGTAGTAAGAAAAACCGTCACTCCGGTACTTGCGAGATCATTAATGACATCCCTGATGATTAGATTGCTCTGGACATCAAGACCTGATGTAGGTTCATCAAGAAACAGGAGTTTTGGACTATTGACTAGTCCCATAGCAAGAGTGAGACGGCGTTTCATTCCTTTTGAAAATCCACGAACTTTATCGTTTCTCCGCTCATACAGGTCGAATATTTTCAGGAGTTCTACCGATTTCTTTTCTCTCTCTCCTTTTCCTACATGGTAAAGTTCCGCAGTAAACATCAGGTTCTGCCATGGAGTGAGGTCATCATAAACATTTGAAGTTTCGTGGACAATCCCCATTGATTGTCGTGCAGCGATGGTTTCAGTCCTGATATCATGGCCGAATATCTTTGCAGTTCCTGAGGTAGGCTGCGTAATGCCGGTCAGGATTCGTATTGTAGTAGTTTTTCCGGCTCCATTTGGCCCTAAAAAACCGAAAATTTCGCCTTCTCCGATTGAAAAGGATATGTCATCTAATGCAGTAACCGAAGGAAACTTTTTCTTTATGTTAAGTACTTCAACAGCATTCATCGAACTATAATTCTATAGGGTTAACAAAGATATCTAGGTTAGGGATGTGTTTCTTTTCAGAGTTATGTATGAGAAAAAGAGCAGTGAATAATCTGAATCAAAGAAAATTTTTTACCAAACTCCTTTGTCTGGGAAATGCAGGGAATGAATAAAATAAAAATTTAGATAACAGGCTCACTATTACCTGCAGATTCCTTGTTTTTTACTAAAAACATAAGCACAAGCGCGATTATCTGCATTGCCATGCAAAAGAGAAATGCAATATCAAATCCTGGAATAAGTTGTTGTGGTTTTATTGTATGAGCACTTATAAGGGCAATTTCAGGTCCTAGTACGAGTCCGAAGATAAGCATTGAAAACGTCACTCCCAATGATGATCCAAGATTTGTCATCATTTTAATAAGCCCTGAAGTCATACCCTGCTCCTTTTCGGGAGACTCTCCCATTATTGCGCTGTTGAGCGGTGCATATGCGATTCCGGCCCCGGCTCCAAGGATGAATAGAAATACAGCGATTCCACCTTCATGGATATTCACTGTAAGGGTCGAAAGTAAAAAGAGACCGGCAATTGCAATAATGAATCCAAAAATAATTGGTTTTTTGGTCCCAATGACATCCGATATTTTTCCTGCTATCGGTGCTGTCAGTATATTTCCGACCGGGAGGGCTAAAAGAAGAGCCCCCGATTCGCCTGTTGACATCCCTTTCACTATCTCCAGATAGAATGGCATAAGAAACATTACTCCGGCAACACCCATCTGAAGGATAAGAATTGCAATGTTTTGAATTGAATATGCAGCATTCCGGAAGACTGACAGGTTTGCAAGAGGTTCCTTTGCCCTTTTTTCACGAATAATAAATGCCGAAAGGAAGACTGCAAATATTATGAGAACGAGAATTCCAGTGGAACTATTATCCCCCTGCATCATATTCAGACCCAGGATTAAGGAGGCAAGAGCGATAAATATAAAAATAACCCCTGGAATATCCAGTTTTGAATTTTTTGCTATTGCAGGGAGACGTGGAATTACAAAAATACCAAGTAGGATTGCTATAACTCCTACGGGTATATTTACAAGGAAGATAAATCTCCAGGACAGGGCACTCGTAAGGAAACCTCCGATAACTGGTCCCATTGCTACTCCGAGCATGGTGAACATGGCAACAAGGCCAAGTGCCTGTCCCCTGAGTTCAGAGCCAAGGTACGAAGTGACCATAACTGATCCGAGTGCGGCAATTATTGCTCCTCCAACTGCCTGGAGCATACGGAAAGCTATGAGAAGGCCTATAGTAGGTGCCATTCCGCAGAGGGCTGAACCTATTGTAAAAAGCGTAAAACCGATAAGAAAAATCCCTCTGTACCCTTTCATATCTCCAAGTTTGGCTGCTGCAAGGAGCAGGCTTACGAGAATAATTAGGTATGCATTCAATACCCATGATGCAATTACAGTCGGAACGCTGAAGGACTTTGCAATACTGGGAAGTGCAATATTGACAATCGTAGCATCAAGACCGGCCATAAATGAACCAAGCGAGATTACGAGAACAATAAGAAGTTCTTTACCCGACATCCGGGTCGTCTTTCCTGCATTATCCATGATTTCTCAATCATTAATAGATAAGTTCCTGTATATAATCTCACAGTGAACCCTGTTTTACAGTAATATAAGAGAGCTGACCGGATTGTATCTTAACCGTGAGTATTCCATGAATGGTCAAGACTACATGTAAAGGCTCACTTATCTCACTACATAATACTCTGTTTTATAAAAATTATTGATTAATTGTTTCAAACGCACTTTACCGCCTGTTTTTTGTAATATGACTCCCTATATAACATTTATTTATTAAGTCAGGCAGATAAGCGGTTAAGTCCCAGATTCTGCCGGAAGGAGGTAATCAAGGTGGCATTTTTCCCTAATCTACGCTTGTTGACTGTTATTTACCGGGGCCACTGGAATAAAATCGTGATCTCGCAGATCTTTGCCCTGCTAATGGCAGCATTCATGATCTTTATTCCAATGCAGGTATCGACTATCATCAACCATGCCAATGATATGCATGCGGCTATTAACGATGCTGTGCTTATAGCTCTCTTTGCTGTTCTTACTGGCATATTCTGTATGGCAAATGTGTTCTACTCGGTCCGGATAGCTGAAGCTACCGGAAATTTTGTGAGGAATACAATTTATAAAAAAATTCAGGCTTTCTCCTTTGGAAATCTTGATAAATTTTCAACCGGCGAACTGCTGACCAGGCTTACGAGTGATGTTTACCAGATAACCATTGGACTTCAGCTAATGCTCAGATCCCTTTTGATGGCACCATTTGCAATTATTGTGTCACTAGTCCTTGTGGGGTTATTTAGTCCCTCTCTCTTATGGATCCTCTTTATTGTCCTTATCCTGTCTCTTGCAACATTTGGCTACGCAATGATTAAAATGCAAAAGCAATTTAAATTGCGCCAGGAAAGTTACGATGTAGTCAACAATACACTCCAGGAGAATATGGCAGGTATCAGGGTCGTTAAAGCATTTGTCAGGCAGAAATTTGAAAATGAAAAATTCGAAAAGATAAACGAGGATTTCAGAAAATCAAACCTTGAACCCCTGCATACAAATGCATCCACTCTCCCTTCAGCTCTCTTTATTATGGGTCTTGCTACTTTCCTGCTTGTTTTGTTTGGAGGCCCGCAGGTTCTTGCCGGCACTTTAGAGGTTGGAGCACTGCTTGCATTTTTCCAGTACACGTTTATTATTATCTCGCAGATGTGGCAGCTTTCGCTTCTCATCCCCCAAATTGTATCAGCCGAAGCTTCTGCAGGACGTTTAAAAGAGATACTCGTCACTACATCTGAAATACCAGAGCCAAAGTCAGGTAAAACAGTAAATCCTGATACGGCAAAAGGTCATATTATTTATGAAAATGTCTCCTTTAAATATGATAAGTCAAGCGAAACAGAGACACTTAAAGGAATAAATCTTGAGATACAACCTGGACAAACTGTAGCTTTTCTGGGTTCCAATGGTTCAGGGAAATCTACTCTTATCGGACTCATTCCACGTTTTTATGACGTAACTGAAGGGCGGGTGCTCATAGATGGGATTGATGTAAGGGAGATAACTCAGGATAACCTGCGTCAGATAGTTGGAATTGCCCTTCAGAAGGCATTTCTCTTCTCTGGAAAGATTATTGACAATATCTCGTTTGGGAGGACAGTTGCAACTTACGATGAAGCTGTTGCAGCATCAAAGGTCGCAGATGCAGATAGTTTTATTTCAAGCCTGCCTGAAAAATACGATGCAGCAGTTACCCGCAAAGGTCAGAATTTTTCAGGAGGTCAGCAACAGAGGCTCTCAATGGCCAGGGCGTTTACAACTCTTCCAAAAATCATAATCCTTGACGATTCAACAAGCGCTGTTGATGTAGAAACTGAAGGGAGGATACTCGACGCCCTACCTAACTTCCTAAAAGGTGTCACACGCCTGATTATTGCATCCCGGGTTAGCACCGCGCTTTCAGCGGATAAAATTGTTGTACTCGACAAAGGTGAGATAGTAGCGATGGGGACCCATAAAGAGCTAATCAAATCAAGCCCGTTATATAAAGACATTTTCAATTCACAACTCGGCGGTCTCCGAAAGGAGGACATATCATGACTTCCGCGGCAGCTCTCCCGGTAATTAAGAAAAAGGCCAAAAAAGGAGCACTTCACAGACTGTTACGGTATTTGATGCTGAAGAAAATCAGGTTCCTGATTGCAATTATTTTCCTTCTAATCGGAACAACAGCATTTTTATTGATAACTTTTCTTCTCGGTGATGTTTTTAATATCCTGACTGAAACAAAAGACTGGAATGCAGTTTCTTATGACGCGATGAAGATGGGACTTCTAAGTATTATCACTTTCATCTGTCTTTATGCGGGGTTCAGGTTTATCACCGACGTTACGCAGTACGCACTTTTCAGGCTCAGACAGGAGATATTTGAGCATATGCAGACGCTTTCACTCCGATTTTTTGATAAACAACCGATTGGAGAACTGATGAGCAGGGTCACAAACGATATGGATACTATTAATAATCTATTCCAGGCACCGTTTGGTCTTACCATCCAGTCTGCAATAATGCTCATTGTCACGTTTATCATGCTGTTTTCACTAAGTCCGCTTCTTGCCGGAGTTGCAATCGTTGTAATCCCGGTTCTTGCAGTGTTTGTGGCAATTCTTTCCCATGTATCGACACCTTCATTTTCGATGCTTCAAATCCGGCTTGGTGACTTAAACGGGGTAATGGAAGAGACTCTCGAAGGGCAGAGAACCGTAATTGCTGACCGTCATCAGGATATATCATCAGAAACGGAAGCTTCAATCTCAGAGGATGTCGCAAAAGCCGGATCTAAAGCCCATATACTTGCACTTTTTATTACACCTCTCTGTCTCATGGCGTCTTTCATCTCTATTGCAATTGTTGCCGTATTTGGTGTAAAGATGCTCTCTACCGGAGATATTACAATAGGGGCCGTATCGAGTGCAATATCTTTCTGTCTGCTCTTTGCCATGCCTCTCATTTTTATCTTCTTCAATTACAATTTCTGGATCTCGGCAATTGTAGGTGCAAGCCGTATTTTTGAGATACTTGATTCAAAACCTGATGTAAAGGATAAAGAAGGAGCAAAGGAACTGCCTCCGGTTAGTGGACACATAATTTTTAAAAATGTCAATTTCAGTTATGTTCCTGGCCGGAAAGTCATGAAAGACGCTACTTTCGAAGCTAAACCTGGAATGAAAATAGGTCTTTGCGGTCCCACCGGGGCTGGTAAATCAACAATTGTCAATATTCTTACACGCTACTATGACATTGACAGTGGAGAAATCCTTGTTGATAATGTAAACATCGCAGATATCACCCAGGACAGCCTCAGGCAGCAGATAGGTGTCGTCCTTCAGGAGCCGATTCTCTTCACCGACACGGTTATGAATAACCTGAAATATTCAAGGGATGGGGCAACAGAAGACGAATGTATGGCTGCGGCGAAAGCTTCTGACTGTGATGAATTTGTAAGAAGGCTACCCAAGGGGTATAATACAGTCCTTGTTGACGGAGGTGCAAACCTTTCACAGGGCCAGCGCCAGCTCCTTACAATTGCGAGGGCAATGATAGCAAAGCCAAGGATGCTTATTCTTGATGAGGCAACAAGCAACGTTGACACCAGGACTGAAAAAGTTATCCAGGGTGCTCTGCGTAAACTTCAGGAAGGTGTCACCTCGTTCTCTATTGCCCACCGGCTTTCGACAATTAAGGATTCAGACAAGATACTTGTTGTTGATGCAGGAGAGATTGTAGAACAGGGTAACCACGAAGAACTGATGAAGATGCGTGGACTTTATTACAATCTGTATATGTCACAATATAAGGGAAAAATTAGTGAAGTAATGGAAGATATCATTGCAGCCGGACCATCGAAGACAACCGGGTCAGGGACGACCTGACCTGAATTATCACAGGGAGAGTATGTAAAATGGAACTTAAAGGACCAAAAATTAAGGAATATATGAAGAAAGGAATGGCAGAACCAGGTAAAAAAGTCAAATTAGATGATTTTGAAACAGGGTGGGCCCAGACTGAAGCACTCAAAGATCTCGGAGAGGATAAAGCCGAAGAAAAGCTTGAAAAAATACTCCTGGAAAACCGGGAGAAACTCGCTGCGGCTCAGGATATCCTATGGTCTGACAGGTCATATAGCATCCTCATCTGTCTGCAGGGGATGGATACTGCCGGAAAAGACGGGACAATAAGGCATGTAATGTCTGGAGTCAACCCTCAGGGGTGTAGTGTCCATGGATTTAAAGTCCCGAGCGCTGAAGAGCATAACCACAATTTTCTCTGGAGATATCAGAAAGTCCTTCCTGAAAGAGGTGAGATCGGAATTTTTAACCGTTCTTATTATGAGGACGTCCTTGTTGTAAAGGTTCATCCTGAAATGCTTGAAATTCTCCCAAAAGATCTTGGGCATGAGGAAGACGGTTTCTGGGAAGGAAGATACAAGGACATCAATAATTTCGAAAAGCATCTTGTGAGAAACGGGACTATTGTCCTCAAATTTTTCCTGCATATCTCAAAAAAGGAGCAGAAACACAGGCTTCTTGAGAGGCTGGAACACAAGAAAAAATACTGGAAATTCTCGGTCGCTGACCTTCAGGAGCGGCAGTTCTGGGATGATTATGTCAAAGTGTATGAAGATATGCTCGAGGCTACTTCCACCGAGTACGCCCCCTGGTTTATAGTTCCTGCAGACTACAAGTGGATGGCACGTACATTTGTTGCCGAGGTTATAGTTTCAGCTATTGATGGTCTCAAACTGACGTATCCAAAAGTTTCGGCCCAGCAGATTGAGCGGTTGATGGAAGCAAAGAAAAAACTTGAGAACGAGTAAAAAATTCTCACTATTCCTTATTTTTATATTCTTTCCTGGTATAGGTATATTTTTCCGAAACTCCACCCTGGAGGACGATTGCATACCATTCATAAAGGGTCCTTAAAAATCCGAACTCATGGTACCTTCTGAAATCAAAAGCAATCTTCATATTTGGATTAAAAACAACCTTACCCTTTCTTCTCATCCTTACTGCAATTTCAAGGTCATCACCGGCATCTACTATCCGATACATTCCCGCATTAACAAAAACCTCCTTCCGAAATGCCGTATTGCACCCCAGTGTATAATAGTACATCTTAGTAAGGGCACCAAACCATATAAGGAAGTTAAAAAGCAGGGCATATAGGTGGTCTTTAGTCGTGTCTTCCATTGTAGTCACAGGTCCAAATGCAAGTACTACTGATGGAGAAGAAAAAGAATTTCTGACTTGTTCCACCCAGTCAGGGGCAACAACAGAGTCGGCATCAGTTGTCGCAACAATTTCTGCGAGCGAACTGCTTATCCCATCATTTCTCGCACCGCCGACCCTTTTACTTGTCTGAATAAAGACTTTATCTGCATATCCGGCTGCGATTTCGCGGGTATTATCTTTCGAACCGCCATCTACAACAATAATTTCATATTCATTCCTTGGAATGCTCTGATGAGAAAGAGCAAGGAGGCAGGCTGCTATTCGTTCCTGTTCATTATATGCAGGTATGACTATAGAGATCATGGTAATTACCGATTCAGGCCCCTGAGAACTGGTCCTAAAATTGTATATATCTGGGCGTGCATTCATTATTAAAAAGCGCTATTGTATTTAGGTACATCATTATTAATTTCTGACCTGAAAGGAACTATCATTATGGAGTGGAGGCATCAATCTTGAAGATATCAAAAAAGGGCTGGCTCACTCTATCTTTCCTTTTTAGTGTCATTGTGATTGCAATAATTTTTGCGACCACATTTAATTCTGAGACAATAAAATCCCTTCTTACAATCAATATCTTTTTTTTGATCCTTGCGATTATCTGCCGCCTGGTTTCCCTTTTCCTGTGGGGCGTAAGGATTAGTCTGATGTCACGTTCTCTTGGTTATCGCGTTGGTATAATGTACTGTGTCACTATGGTACTCGCGAGTCTTCTTGCAGGCACTGTAACACCTGGTCAGGCTGGAGGAGAGCCCGTAAGAGTTCACCAGCTCTTCAGGAAAGGTGTTTCAGTAGGAGATGCCTCTGCTGTTGTTCTCATGGAAAGGGTTCTTGACGGGCTGATATTGACCTTGATGGGTTTAGTAATCATTATGTTAACAGGTTCTCTCTGGAAAACTTTCAGTCCTTCCCTTCTGATTCTCATAGTTATTGCATGGATTTTCATGCTTAGTTTTATTATGATCCCGGTTGTTGCTTTAAAATACCCGGATAAAGTAAAAAGGCTATTAATGAATATTATCCCGAGATTTGCAAAGATATTCAAGTTGGCGGGAATTCCTGCAGACAGGATAACTGAGACCGCAGACCGGGAGATAGATAACTTTTTTTCAGGACTCGCTCATTTTCGTGGAAAAGCTTTATGGGGTCTTCTTGCAGGTTTTGTTGTAACCGGATTTTTCTGGATTGCTGAATTCCTGGTTGCTTCAGTTATTATGATGGGTCTCAACCTTCCTCCAGATTACCTGACCTCTTTTTTCTTCCAGATTGTTATTGCAATTATAATGATGATCCCTCTTACCCCAGGGTCATCAGGTATTACAGAGATTTCAACATCTTCACTTTATGCGCTGATAATACCAACAGGGCTGATTGGTATCTTTGTACTTCTCTGGCGGGCCATTACTTTTTACCTCAACATTCTCCTTGGAGCGGTTGCAGGCTTTGTGATTTACCGAAGAGAACTAAAAGAAGACAGGAAAAAGACAGAAAATACTTAAAGCCTATAATTTTTTTCAGCCCGAAAAATTCACAACCTGAGTTCCTATGTAAGATGCAATAGTTTCAAGGATAATGCGTGCATGTGATGGTACATCATCAATTGAGTGTGATGCAACATTCAGACATCCTTTTACTTCGTTATCTGAAATTATTGGAATTATTGCAATTGCCCTGATATTCTCCTGTTCTCTTATCTCTTTTTCAAGTGAACGTTGCGAAGGAAACGGGATATAGAACGGTTTTCCACACATAACGAGATCTGTGTTTGGTGAACCAGCAGAGTAAGAATTTGCAAATTCAACAAATTTGTTTGTTAATCCATGGCTTACTTTAAGGTCAAGGGAATTTGTTTCGTTATTCATAAGATAAATCCCGCCGCAATCAAGGCCTGAAAATTTTATGGCTAACTTAAGACTTTGGTCCAGGGCTTCAAACAATGACCGGAATTTTGGCAGTTTAAAGTTAAAATTAATTAATTCGTAATTTATATCTCCATCACTTGGATTTTCTGCTAAAGGTCTTGCATTAACAATAATTCCCTCTATCCCTGGAATGCCGGTGCAACTTGTTATCACAGCCTCTACCCAGATATAATCACCCTCAGCTTTTTTAAACCTGAATTCAGTTTGGGTTCTGTTGTCTTTTTTCTTGTTCAATAAACTGAATTCACTACGTACCATTTCAAGGTCATCGGGGTGGATAAATTCATAATACCTTTTTCCAGTACAATAACCAGGAATATAACCTAAAATAAGTTCAGTATATTTACTTTCAAAAGTAATATTTCCCAGAGTGTCAAGGATAATTATAATGTCATAAGCATTATCTACAATCGCTTTCCAACGAATTTCACTTTGTCGGAGGGAGGAGATATCAAGAATTGCCCCCCTGACACCGGTTACTTCAGTACCATTTACAATTGGGTTATTATAAATTAAGCCTGAAAAAAGCGTCCCGTCTTTTTTTTTTACTTTGTGTATAAGTTCAGCAAACTGCGAGACAGGTTCTCCTCCTTTCTGCACATAAAAGTCGGCCCCATTTTCAATAGCTTGAATTGCTATCTCTTCCCTGCCCTTACCGGTAAATAGTATAAATGGTGTTTCTTTGTCTCTTTTACGAAATTCTTTTAAAAATTCTATCCCGTCAATTTCAGGCATCAGGTAATCAGAGATTATTGCATCAAATCGTTTTTCTTTTAATAAATTGAAAGCTTCATCTGCCGATTCCGAAGTTATTACCTCTATCTCAGAAGAGCGCTCGAGAAAAATTTTAACTAAATTAAGGAGGCTGGGTTCATCGTCCACATAAAGAATGGATATTTTAGTGTTATCGTTCAACTCTGCCAATCTCCGAAATTACAATTTTTTTTCATATTATGTTTGGAATGTAATTAATATTTTGTCAATCCTCTGGCCATCCATATCAGCAACCTCGAACTTGTACCCACCATATTCAATTGTATCTCCCGTCCTGGGAATTCTTCCAAGTTCAGCCATCAGATATCCCCCAAGAGTTCGGAAGTGGTGTATATCTTCACCCGGGAGAGAATTAAGGTGAAGAAGTGTTTTTAAATCAATAACCGCGTAGGTCCCGACCACAAACCATGAACCATCTTCTCGCTCCACAACATCAGGATCTCCAGATTCTCTGTCTACAGAATCAAGATCTCCTACAATTGCCTCCATTAAATCGTGAAGTGTCACTATCCCAAGGACTGATCCATATTCATCCACAACAACTGCAAGCGGCGAAACTGCAGATCTGAACATTTCAAGAAGTTTCAGTGTGGAGAGTGATTCAGGGACTATTAGTACTTTGCATATAACATCAGAAAGTGAATTACTAATTCCTGATGCCATTTTTACCCAAAGGTCTCTTACTGATATAACTCCAGATATCTCATCAAGTTCGTGTTTATAGACCGGATATCTGGAGTGACCCGTTTCTATTATTTTTGCTTTTAATTCCTCAAAGGGTAAAAGAAGATCTAGAGCTATAATATCAGGTCTGGGAACCATAACTGAAGCAACATCACGGTCTGCAAACCGAAAAACACTTTGGACAATCTCCTGTTCACTCTCTTCAAATATGCCGGCCCGTGTTCCTTCTTCCAGAAGTGAGGTTATCTCCTCTTCTGTAACGCCCGATTCATTTCGGTTTCGTGTCCCTGTTAAACGCAGGACATAATCGGTTGACCCTGAAGTAAGTTTAATCGCGGGTCTTATTATATTTAAAAGGAGCAATACAGGTTTTGCTGTTAATATTGCAACATGTTCCGGGTCAGTCAGCCCAATACGCTTAGGAATAAGGTCTCCAAGTACGATTGAGAAAAATGTTATAATAACGACAATAACAACGAGACTAATAATCTCTTTATAGGGTGCAATAACGGGGATATTAACGAAATAATATGCAAATTCATTTACAAAGGATACACCTGCGTATGCCCCTGTAAGTATGAATAGGAAAGTGCTCCCGATTTTTATTGCCGAGTGAAATGTACTCGGGTCAGAGAGTATTTCTAGAGCTATTTCTGCACCAGCGATATTTTCACCGGCCATCTCTTCAAGACGTCCCTTCCTTGATGAAACGAGTGCAAATTCTGTTATTGATAAAAATCCATTAAACAGGATAAGGAGAAGGATAATTATAACTTCAATGATAATTGACATAATGAGAGTTACTAGATTCTTCGCACCCTGATAATAATACACTTTCTAATAGAGATTTTTTTATTTTTCTGTAAGTTTCTTTTCGGTATCGTTATCAAAGACCGAGATAAAATAACCTTTTCCCGGACTATAAACCGATCTGAAACCTAATTTTTAGGGAATTAAGGAATATCTCAAACTTTTCAGGTTATATTTAAATTTTTTTAATAAAAGGGAAGTCTATTATCTTAAAATATATCAGTTTAACCCGTAAACAGAAAGGGGTTTAAATGAAAATGTACGAAAAAAATTGTTCTCTCAATCAAACAATTAGACAGGTGGACCATATTATGGTGAAAACAATCGACCCGGAAAGTTTATTCTCTTTCTTTTCTGATGTCCTCGGTCTCCCTGTAGCCTGGCCTCTTGTTGATTATGGTTCATTTTCTTCTGGAGGAGTTTCATTTGGGAATGTAAATATGGAAATCATGGCAAATTCTCAAAAGAGAGATAATAACAGTCTCATACCGCCTGGAGATGGCATTGTCGGTATTGCTTTCCAACCGGATCTGACCTTGGATTCAACAATCCAGATACTTGATACCAATAATTTAGCCCATAGCAAACTCTTGCCTTTTAGTAATAGAGTAAATGGAGTCGAAAATTTACTTTGGACAAATTTGGTTCTAGAATATTTTATGCCTGGCTCTCTTGTTTTTTATTGTGAATATACATTCAAACAGGACGTTTTCAGGTCGAAAATGAAATCAGCCCTCGATTCATCAAACGGTGGGCCACTTGGGATAACAGGACTTGCTGAGATAATTATTCATTATAACGAAAGCAAAGTGCTTGAAAACTGGCAGTTCCTCCTTTCGTCCTTAAATGAAAGTGAAACACATATTCTTAACGGTGGGAACGGTGTAATGGTCAGGCTGATTAAATCCGATGAAAATCGGATCTCATCATTACTTGTATCAGTTAAATCACTAGGCAGGGCAAGAGGTGTACTTAAAGAATTAGGAATATTTGATAGTGAAGATTCTAGCCGGATTTCGATCAAACCGGATGCAATATCTGGGTTGCAGATTTCACTTTCAGAGAGTGATAAA
>Ga0209083_1000205_pt1 | contig 92710 bp, 79 predicted proteins | sample AM7aDNAmetaG_FD_184132 | JGI IMG/M metagenome (GOLD analysis project Ga0209083, IMG submission 184132) | Freshwater microbial communities from Finland to study Microbial Dark Matter (Phase II) - AM7a DNA metaG (SPAdes) (version 3) | ecosystem: Environmental > Aquatic > Freshwater > Lake ...
TAATCAATATACGTGTAGGCCGAATGGGGCGCAGTGGTTGAGCAAGTGGGGGATGGAGCAATCTTATGGGGTAATGTATATTTGGGGAGCAGATTTGAATTTTTATCACGGAGCAGATGTAAGTTACAACTGGAGGAATGTTACTGGAGGTAGGGGTTATATTTACACGACACCTGACGGTATGGTAGCAGGTTTGTACGGTGGCTATTGGTCTGATGGTTTCCTTGCTGGTTCTCGTAATTCGCTTTGGTTTTATTACGTTTGGCTTAGTTTCTACAATATTGGGTTGCGTGGCCGCTGTGAACATATTGTTGTTCCGTAGCGGAGCGGAAGCGAAGTGGAGGAGCAACACTAACTCGTCTTATGGAAGAAGCAATAAAACAACTTGAGATCATTGAAAAGTACGAAGAGTTTGTCAATTATGTATATCCAATTTGCATTAATATTCCGAGGGGTGGACACGTAACATTGAGGAACAAGATGACGGAGTGCATATTTAATCAGGTGGAATTATTTGTACAGGCGAAGAAATCCAATCAGATATCAAAACTTTACTTAGCGGATGCTGGGTTGGCTCTGCTGAGATTTTATTTACGGTTTTTGGTTCATCCATCCAGAAAACTTATAAGCAATAATCAACATAAAGTAGCGACGACGCATTTATGTGAGGTTGAGGATATGTTGAATGGGTGGGTCAAAACTATGAAATCGTGATAGGTTGGTTGTGTCAAAAACGGTGGCAATTGGAATGAAGGTTCCAATGCTGGTTCTCGTAATTCGAATTGGAATAATTACGTTTGGAATAGTAACAACAATATTGGGTTGCGTGGCCGCTTTGTGACGGTAATGTATTTTTGGATTTTTTGTTTCCATATGATTATGGTTGTATGGACAAGACCAATGATTATGTTTGAAATAACAACAGAATGGTCAGCATAACCACCCTGCGATAAGCAAACAAATAACAGGTGATTGCGGTGAATAGTAGAGGTCAAACTCAAATTTCATCGCAATTTTTTTATTATGGCTAAAAAATATAAAAACTTAATGCATTTGGTAGTGGAAGATGATAATTTGCGAAAAGCATATAAACAAGCAAGGAAAAATAAACGGTATAAAAAGGATGTATTGGTATTTAAAGAGAGATTAGAATATAATTTGCAGCAAATCAAAAAGGAGATTTTAGAAAAAACATATAAGGTCGGTGCTTATAAAAATTTTACTATCTATCATCCGAAAGAAAGAAAAATCTCGGCATTACCATTCAAAGATAGAGTAGTCCAACACGCTTTATGCAATATTATAGAACCGTTATTTGATAGATATATGTACTCCTGTAGTTATGCTTGTAGGAAAGGCAAAGGAACTCATCGATGTATGTTCAAAGCACGAGAAATAATTCGGTCGGTATCAAAAAATACACCATTATTTTTCTTAAAAATGGACTTTAGAAAATTCTTCCCATCCATAGATAAACAAATATTATACAAAGAAATAAACAGAAAAATAAAAGATAAACATATTCTCTGGCTACTAAATCAAATTATACCAATCACTGGAAAAGGACTTCCAATTGGTAATCTAACCAGTCAATTATTTGCTAATGTATATGGAACTATTTTTGACAGATATATCAAACAATCGCTGATGGTTAAACATTATATAAGATATATGGACGATACTGTTATTCTATCCACCGACAAAGAATATCTAAAGTCGGTGCTCCAAAAATTAAGTTTATTCATAAAAAACGAATTAAATCTGGAATTTTCAAAGTGGTATGTAGAAAATATTAAAAAAGGATTAAACTTCGTCGGATATAGAATATTTAGAACCCACACTCTTATAAGAAAATCGTCGGTAATCAGATGTAAAAGAAAGGTTCGAACATATTTATATCATAAGAACTATAAAGAATTATATAAATCATTAGTGAGTTGGTGCGGTCATATTCAGTGGGCAGATTCCTACAATCTGATGAATTATATTGAAAAGGAAATAAAAACATATGAATGAACTAGGAAATATAACGACGTACACATTATTAAAGTCCGAAGGAGAGTTATGGCAATCTGCTGCTATTGCAGCTATGAAGGCTGCTGTAAACATAAAGAATGAGAATCCAGAGACAAATAGGCATACAGAGAGAATGCAATGGGCATATAATGTTTTAGCCAATCCAGATACGTGGGTATCCGCACATAGGTGGGATATTATACAGAATCCGACTATTGCTGCGAATGGACATACTTCTACTGATAGTGATATTGAGTTTGTTGTAGCAGGATTAGTTCCGATATCGTGAATATAACGGCGGCGATATAAAAGTATGATATTCTTAGGTAGAGATGACTATTTATATTAAGAATATATAATTTAATTAATTATTTAATCTGGAAAGTGAAGGATAAAATAATATGGCCTCTGAATTTGTAATAAAGAATGGATTAATTTCCAAAGGTAATGTAATAGTTACTGGTAGTGTAGGGATAGGAGTATCTGCATTTAACATTACCAATCCTGAAAAACTATTAGTAGATTCCACTGGTAGTAATTCAATAAACATAATAAGTGGATATGGCACCGCTGGTAATTATATACAATTAAATATAAAGAATAGGAGTTCTAGTGTTGCCGCTTCATCGGATATAGTTGCCACGAATGATACTGGTACTGAATCTGGTAATTATGTTGATATGGGAATAAACAGTAGTGGTTATACTTCTAATTTTGTTGGACAAGCAAATGATGGTTATTTGTATCATACTGGAAGTAATTTATATATTGGAAATGTTACCGCCAATAAAAATCTGTATCTGTTTGCTGGTGGTACAACTAATACCGCTTCAATAACTGTTTTATCAAACGGTAACGTCGGCATCGGTACTATAACACCCAGTCAGAAGCTTGAAGTACTCGGTAATATATCTGCTTCTGGTTATATTATTTCTACCACCGCTGGTTCAAAGATAACTGGTTCATTGTTAGGTACTGCTTCGTGGGCAACAACTGCGACAACGGCAAATGCAATTTCATTTGTTCCTATAACTGCTACTTCTGCTTCGTGGGTTAGTGCTTCTGTTTTTATTACAACGGCACAGACAGCATCATACATTTCATCATCTGCAATATTTGATAATAGAGTTTACAATCATACTGCATCGTTTTCAACAAGTGCCAGTTATTCCAATAATTCAACATCGGCATCCTATGGAATATCTTCTTCTTATAGTTTGAATACCACAAGTGCTTCTTTTGCTATTACTTCGGCATTCGCATCAACTCCGTGGATTATATCGGCATCAAATGTATATTATAATGCGGGCAATGTCGGCATCGGGACGACGGCACCTACCGCCAAATTTCAGACAGTTGGAGATATTATTGTTTCAAGGATAGCTGATGCTGGTGGGGTTATACGAGGAGATAATGTGAATGGAGGTATCGGCGGTGCTTTGAAACTTGGTGTCTCAAACACGGCATCTGATCAATTTATTGCTTTTGGAACTACGGTTTCTGGTGCGACTGGTGAAGCTGCGTTTACGGAAAAGATGAGAGTATTAAGCAGCGGCAACGTCGGCATCGGTACCACTACACCCAGTCAGAAGCTTGAAGTACTCGGTAATATATCTGCTTCTGGTTATATTATTTCTACTACCGCTGGTTCCAAGATAACTGGTTCATTGTTAGGTACTGCTTCTAATGCTAGTACATCCAGCTATTATACAGCAAATAACTATTTTTGCCGTCAGACACCAATTTCAGGGGCAATAAATGGGTCAAATTATAATTTTACGTGGTCACCCCCCCCTATTGCGGGAACAGAAATGGTATTTTGGAATGGTGTTTTATTGAGTTCAGATGGGGACTATACGATTTCAGGCGGCAATGTTACACTAACCAATACCCGCATTCCATTGACTGGAGATAAGCTCGTGGCAACTTATTTTGCGTGATTCTATGTTCCAAATATTCAAACTTTTGAAAATACTAAAATAACATGAGCACACCGACATCAGTAAATGGATTACAAATTAAAGACAATACAATTACAGTAGCAGACCTTGATGTTAACAATATCAACGGATTATATCCTTCGCTTTCGCAATCCAGGGCGCAGCACGCTGTGTTTATTGGACCGATATGGTCTGATGGTGCCCCCACTTTTAGATTACTTGACTCAAGCGATCTTCCAGCCGTTACTCATGCAACAAATGCTGATACTTCTTCGTTAGCCACAGGTATATCCCCAGGAACATATAGTATAACTTCCTCATGGGCAGTAAATGCCAGTACTGCTGCATTAGCTACAGGATTGAATAATACAACATATAATATGACGGCGGCATTTGCTAATGGATTAACTGGTGGATCATACAATATATCTGCCTCATGGGCCAGTGCATCAATTAGTGCCTCATATGCAAAAACTTCATCCTATGCAACAAATGCTAGTACTGCAGCACTAGCAACAGGTATATCTCCAGGAACATATAGTATAACTTCCTCATGGGCCACAACTGCTTCCTATGCGGACAATTCTTCCAAAACAAATATTTTTGCTACTACTCTTGATAGTAATTTTTATCTAACATTTATAACCAGTGCATTCTCCGCAATGCAATCTTTGTACGCCGATAATAATCTTAAATATAATCCATCAACAACTATATTATCAGTACCAATCATTGCGGCCACAAGTGTAACTGCTTCATTAAAAGGTACTGCTTCTTGGGCTACTAATGCTAGTACTGCAGCACTTGCTACAGGTATATCTCCGGGAACATATAGTATAACTTCATCATGGGCCGTAAATGCCAGTACTGCTGCATTAGCTACAGGTATATCTCCAGGAACATATAGTATAACTTCCTCTCTTGCATTTGGATTGACTGGTATACCAATAAGAATTACTGGATCAATAGTTGGCAATGATAGCATTTTATCTATATATAATTCTACTGGAGGAGGAGGGGGGAATACTCTAAACTTAAAAAATGCTGTGGGAAATTCATATGCATTATTTGATTGTATCAATTCAGGAACAGGACCAATTGCTACATTTAGTGGCTCTGGTAATGTTGGTATTGGTATCACCAATCCGTTAAATGCATTACATGTATATACTACTACAGTTGCCGATGGAATTTCATTGGACGGTACAACCGACCCCTGTATAGTTTTACGGTCTGCTGGGGTTGTAAGAGGATACGCACCAGTAGTTGTAACTGCTCCTGGTGATTTCTTTGCAAATTCACTTGCTGGTGATATGGGATTTAGAAGTGAAGGATATAGAATATTGTTCGGAATAGGTGGCGCTAGTCCAGCAATAATAATATCTGGAAGTGACAATAAAGTAGGAATTAGTATAATTAGTCCAGTAAATAAACTTGATGTATCTGGTAATATATCATGTTCGGTGATAACAGCATCATTATTTAATGGTACGGCAACACTTGCAAAAACAGCAAGTTATTTAAGTTGTCCGGCTGCGACGGCTCCATATACAGGTGCTATTGATGGATTTATTGAAATCCTTGTTGCTGGTGTAATTAAAAGAGTTCCTTATTACAGATTATCGCCATGATCTTCAGGAAATCCATCAGCAATCATTCTTAATAATTTTTGGGCATGTTTATAATCAGGTTCGGCCCATTCGTGATTATGGATGTTCCACGGAGTTTCTTGTCGTCCATCGGCTTTTACCAATGAATAATCTACAAAATATTGGTAATTCTCAGGGAAATATTCGACCTGACCGCCAAACCTGGTTACTATAACTGGTTTATTATTAATATATGCATCATATGATGCCAGTCCAAGGCCCTCACCTCTATGAAGCAAATAATAACAATCCCCCAAATTATGAATCTCATTTATTTCTACATTATCATAATTTTCTAAAAACAATACAAAATCTGGAGGATCTGGAAATTCTTGTAAAATTTCTTCAAACTCCCGCCTAATTTCTAGTTTACCACATTCACTGTAATTTTCCATTGTAGTTTTAATTAAGTAATTAACATTATCAGAAGATGTAAAAGTTCTACAAAATTCCCGAATTGTGTTTTTATAATTCTTTCTTTCTGTCCAACTACTAATCGAATAAAAATTAAAAGTTTTGGTTATATCCTTGGTTCCATATTTTATATGAGATGGTATAATTACTTCATCTTTCGGTTTCGAGACAACGAAATTATAACTCATGTATCGTTTAACAACTATTTTTGTCTTTACTCCACAATTCTTAAATACGTTTTTATTAAACTCGGAAGGAACCCATATTTCGTCTATTATAAAGTTATTCATGATTTCTACCCAATGTAAAGGTAATTTGGTAGTTTCCCAAACTGTTTGTAGAATTATTTTACAATGCTCATTTCTTATATATTTTTTAAAATCAATACATTCAGTATATAAACTTTTAAAGAGTTCAGGCACAAAATGAATAATAATATAATTATATTCGCTATAAAGAGTTAACGTACAGTCATTGATTTTACTGTTTATTATATCATCATAATCATGCTTCGAATTATCCACCGTCAACGGTATAAATGTTACATTATACCCATTTTGTAAATAGTTAAACATGAAATATTTGGATGCTATTGCATAACCACCAGTTCCTGCCGGACTAATATATAATATATTTTTTTCCATCTAATTTGTTCGTAGTTAATCTCATATTTCGAAGAATCGTGGAATTCTCTCAAAAATAAGTATTTTTCCATTATCTGAACTATATATCTAAGATAGGATACCAAAAAATAAATAGGATGTCAATAAAAATATATGAGTGAAACATCAAAAAAAATAGATGAGGCCAGTTATTCGGAAATAAAAATGTTACAGGGCAAATTTCAGGAGTTAATTTTCAAATTAGGTACTCTCCAAGTTGAGAAAATTGAATTAGATCGCCTCGTTACAAATTTCGTCGAAAATGAAAAAAAACTTAAGGATGAATGGGTAACACTCCAAAAGCTTGAACAGGGTCTCCTAGACAAGATAGTTAAGACTTATGGCGAAGGTTCGATTAATATGGGAGATGGAACGTTTACTTCTACTCCTCCGAAATAACCACTAAAAGGTTATGACTTCGGCGGAATTCATTTTCGAATATTTCAAAGCCGACCAAGATACAGGTGCGGGATCATATGAAAAAATGATCTCCATCACCAATACTCTCAATTGGGAAGAAATCAAACCGTATATTCTATCGGAGAAGTATTTTTATTTCTTGAAATCCGCATATTGGCGTATTATCAGTGAGGAAATTAAACGCCGTGCTGGGCGAAAGTGTTTTTGTGGATGCCGAGAAAACCTCCAGACCCACCATCTTTCATATGACCATCATGGAGAAGAACATTTGTATATGGATAATCTCCAAGTTCTATGTAGTAAATGTCATCAAGGAGGTGCCCACAAAGAAAATGTCTCGGTGAAAATTGCTGAGAAAAAACGTCGGCGGGATAATAAAAAAGAAAATATCCTCGCCCAAATCCCTATCAGTCCATTGAGAGTATCAGAAAGTAATATCACTGGGTCTTCATTCGGATTAACTCGCAAATTATTAGAAGAAATGGAAAGTGAACGCCGAATATGGATTGATCGACCACTCTATGATGAATGGCAAATTCACCATATATAAGTGTACAAAAGAAATGCTTCGAAGGAACGGCCAACGAAGCATTTCAAGTTGAAGAGCAAAGTGGTGGTAATCGAAAACAATGAACATTGTGTTATTCCGACCACTCGTCTCTATGCATCGTAACTGATCGTATATGAAGTATCCACTTGATTAGGATATCTGGATTTCTATAGGCCACTTCCTGGCCCTGAGAATGCTAATCTTTTTAGGATTGCTTCCTACAAAAATATATATCATTCATTTTTCTAAAAAACACCGTTTCAATGATCATTTCGCATATTAAATATTAAATAATTTGATTTCCTGATATTTAAGCAATATTTATATTCGACAATGAACAATTATAAAGGATAAATATATGCCAATAGTTGAAGGAGGACGCTTCAGTCCGGAGAACAGAATTACGAGTCCAGGCGTTTTTACCCGGGAGATAGATCAATCGGGTCTTGCTCAAGGGGTAGCCCAAATAGGTGGTGTCGTAGTGGCACCATTTTCCAAGGGGCCAGGTTTCAGCCCAACCCTGTGTAATACCGTAGCCGAACTCCAACAGAAATTCGGTGTTCCCGATGGAACCTTGTATGGTCCATATACCGCAACACAATACCTTCAAGAAAAGGGATTTGTAACTGTTTGTCGTGTTGGTGCCCTCACAGGATACCACCAAAAGTACCCGTGGTTCATATGGGCAGAAGAAGGTGAATGGACCAGAGCAATTGATCTTGGTTGGACAAACCCAACAGCTTCTTTTGTTTCACTTACAGGAACGTATTTCTCGGGGTCAATGACTACATTACAGACTATTCTTGCGGATACATATACATCAACAAGTGCTATGGTTGGAAGTGTCTCTTGGAGTTATAATTATACTTCGAGCGTTACCAATTTTGGAACTCAAAGTTTTCAAGGTGTACCCACAGCTACAGACCCTTTTTTACTGGTTTTCACACAAAGTATAGCCCCATTATCAGTAATTGGTGTTATATCTCAGAGTTATACTCATCAATTTACAACCTCTTACTGGGGATCAATATTCCAGGGGGCGATTGTTTTCCCATATGTACCAATCTCAGTCAAATTAATGCCAAATGCTATTAATGCAAGCGGTTCAATTTCTCGGTTCCCAAATATTAGTGCCTCATGGTCAATCCCTAATAGTGGTTCAACCCTTTACGCTGGACAGACCATAACAGGACTCGTTAATGCGTTGTTTTATTTTACAACTTCGTTGAATGTTCTTACTGCATCAGTTAATTCATCTTCGATTGTAGATACTCTTATTGGTGAAGCCAAACTCAAAGGTGATTTGGATATTATCTCCCCATATGGATTCGTCACGGCTACAGAACCATTTGTTAATGCAGATTTCTGGGAATTTGCCTCAACTCAAATCAGCCAATCAGTTGATTTCTGTGATCGTCCATCGTTGAACTTCCTTGGATTGCTCGAAGGTCCGATTGGGTTGTATGATGGTGGATTCATTCCAGGAGCAAATGTAACCTTTGACCAATGTACACAGGCATGGGTAGGTACTGGCTCTGCGTACAAAGTACTTGCTGTTCTGGCTGATACCGAATGGTCAAGTATTAATACCAAACTCGAAGCTCCTGGTTTTTATGCCTCGACTCAGAGTTATCATCCAGATCCAAATGGAAGCGCAACAATCGTCCAAGAGTTCAATCTCGATTTGAGCCAATCATTGGATGGTGGATACGGTACATATCACTTCTCACTCGATCCGAACGACCCACAGTATATTACAAATATATTTGGAAGAAGTGCAACAGTTGGAAATCAAGACTTCTATGCACAGGGCACAAAGAAAGAAGCCGCATATCTCTACAAAATCTTTGAAGACGATATTGCGACTATCATCGCCGACCCAATTCACTGGAAAGTTCACGGAACTGTGATGCCTTCTGGTTCGTGGATCGATGAACCAATGAATTTCACTGACCAGTGGTCTCTCGACCTTCTGAACGGTGACTCAGCATATAGTTTGACCAATGCCTTCACTCCTTGGGTTCTTTCCCAAAAAGTGTCTCCTTGGAATGGTGGAGTCTCACATCGTTTCCCATTATTCCGTTTTGCGACATTGGCAGATGGCACAGATACTAATACTCAATTCAAGATTGAAATTAATACTGTCAAGTTGGCTGGCACAGTTGCAGGTAGCGATTGGGGCACATTCACAGTAGTTGTTCGTGATTATAGTGACACTGACAAACGCACCAAGATTCTTGAACAGTATCCAAACTGTAACCTCGATCCGACCTCGGCAGACTTCATTGGTCGTCGTGTTGGTGATAGATACAATTACATCCGCTACGATGGTAAAATCATCGAATTCGGAACGTATAGCAATAACAGCAAGAATATTCGTGTTGAAGTTGCATCAAATCCTTATCCAGTGACAGCGGTGCCTTATGGCTTCCAAGCTTATGCAACGCCAGTAAATGGTCAAATGGGTAATTGGTGTAATCCAATTGCTTATACGAAAGCCTCAGTATATGCATTGTATCCAGGCAAATATGCCTCGGGTATTGATTTCAGTGGTCCTCCAATCGGAGCCGATGCTGAATTAACATCTCTGTATCCTACTGCCTCCACAGGCACGGAACATTGGAGAGATAATCAACAATACTTTGCTCCATTGCCAGCAGAAGCAAGCGTGGGTCAAAACACAATCTTCGCTCTTGACGAAGTAATCACTGATAATGGTGTGGGCACTGGCTCTTACCTTGATTCGACATTGAACGGGGAAATTCCATCCATCTATGATGGAGCAAATGAAACTACCTATATCAAGATGCGTAAATTCGTATTTGGATTCCAAGGTGGATTCACAGGTCAATCTCCAGCAATTCATATCAATGTGGGAGCAGATATTACTGCTGGTAATACCCAAGGTTTGGATTGTGCTACTAGCACACGGGCTGGTTCGATTGCTTATAGACAATGTATCGGTGCTCTTGGTAATGCCGATGAGTTTGACATCAACCTTATCGTAACACCAGGTATCATCTACGGATTGCACTCATATGTGACTAATCTCACAGTTGAAATGTGCGAGAATCGTGGAGATTGTTTCTATATTCTTGACCTATACAAAGACGATGGAAATCCAACGTCTGGTCAGATTGATGAGACAGTTTCTTTTGCAAGCGAGTTTGATACAAGCTATGCAGGCACCTACTATCCGTGGATTAAGATTAAGGATACAAACATCAATCAGATTGTGACCGTTCCTCCATCGGTGGTTATGCCAGCCGTTTACGCCTCCAACGACAGAGTTGCGGGTGAATGGTGGGCGGCTGCTGGTCTTAATCGTGGTGGTATTGCTCAGGCTACGCAAGTAACTGACCGCACCACTCACTTGGAACGTGACACCCTCTATGAGGGCCGCGTCAATCCAATTGCAGCATTCCCAGGCCAAGGCATTGTGGCATGGGGTCAGAAGACTCTTCAAGTGAAGGCTTCGGCTCTTGACCGTATCAATGTTCGTCGCTTGCTCATCGAAATCAAGAAGTTCTTCGCTTCAACGGCAAGATACTTAGTGTTCGAGCAGAACACTGCCCAGACTCGTAATAAGTTCTTGGCAATTGTTAATCCTTATCTTGAGAGCGTGCAGCAACGTTCGGGGCTATATGCCTTTCAAGTTGTAATGGACGACAGCAATAATACTCCCGACTTGATTGACCGCAATATTCTTTATGGTCAAATCTATCTCAAGCCCACCAAGGCAGCGGAGTTCATAATCCTTGATTTTAATATTTTGCCTACGGGTGCAAGTTTCCCGAACGCATAAGTCATTAATAATACAGAGTTTACCCAACAACAAAGGACCGCTTTAGAGCGGTCCTTTTTTTCGTCAATAATAAATTGACATTTGAGTTGGTTAGGAGTATATTCATCCACATGAATAAAGAAGACTTAAAGTTTTTTATTGGAGCAAATACTGATAATTACAGTATTCAGTTAAAGCGGCATCATTTAGAATTATATACTGAAATTGACAAATCTTATAATTTCAGTACATTTGGGCAAAAGCTATATCATTTTTTATATGGAGATGATAATGGAAAATGCGAAATGTGTGGAAAACAATGTAAATTCGATGGATTATATAAGGGATATAGAAAACGATGTTCCTATGCTTGTATGGGGCAAAGCAAATACAGTAACAGTCACGAGACCCGCAAATGTGTTATATGTGGTGCCAACTTCGAAATATATAAAAACAGAGAAAAGACAACTTGTTCCAATGAATGTTTATTAGAACTCAATCGTTCAGCAGAAGTAACCAATAAGCGGATGACTTCCTTGACGCGAACTATGCTCGAAAAATATGGAGTTAATCATTCATCAAAAATACCGGGATTCTCGGCAAAACTAAAACAAACCAAGATGGAAAGATATGGAGACGAGAATTATGTCAATATAGAAAAAAGTAAACAAACCAAGATGGAAAGATACGGAGATGAAAATTATGTTAATGTGGAGAAAAATAAACAAACTAAGATGGAAAGATACGGAGATGAAAATTATAATAACAGGGAAAAATTTAAAGTTACTAACATGAAATTATATGGTGTAAAATATCCAATACAGTCTTTATTTTTTAAAGATAAACAAAAAAATACATTTTTGGAAAGGTTTGGCGGGATTGGTCTTCAATCGCCAGAATTAAAAGAAAAAATATATGCTACCAATTTATCGAAGTATGGATATGAAGTAGCAATACAGAACAAAGATGTAATAGAAAATTTAAAACGAACATGGTATGATAAAATATATGACCTGTTAATAAATACTGATCGATTGGAAAATAAAGTAAAACCACTGTTTTCCAAAGAAGAATATCTTGGGTCTAAGGAAGAGTATAAGTTTTTATGTTTAAAATGTAATGCTAAGTTCATCGGAAAGATAGAAGATGGAAAAGTGCCGAGATGTTTAACGTGTTATCCATTCACTACAAATTATTCTAAGCCAGAAATAGAAATATTGGAGTTTTTAAAAGATATAGGAATATCCGAGAATGATATAATAACCCATGATAGAAAAATATTGGGTGGATTGGAATTGGATTTTTATTTGCCAAAATTTAATATGGCGATTGAATTTAATGGAATGATATGGCATTCCGAATTTATGGGAAACAAGAATAAATCGTATCATATTAACAAAACCGAAAAATGTGAGAAACTCAATATAAAGTTAATTCATATATTTGAATACGAATGGGAAACAAAAAAAGAAATTATAAAATCAAAGCTAAAACATTTGTTGAAATTAAATAAGTCGGATATCATCTATGCCAGAAAATGCAAATTACAAGAAATATCATCATTTATTAAAAATCAGTTTCTAAATGAATATCATATTCAGCATGACGATAAAAGTATGATAGCTATCGGGGCATATTATAATGAGGAATTGGTATCTGTAATGACATTTGGAAAACCAAGGATAGCATTGGGAAATAAAAAATCTATAGATAATGAATATGAATTATATCGGTTTTGTGTTTCGAAATCTGTAATTGGTATAGCAGGAAAAATGTTCAAATACTTTATAAAAAACTATAACCCGTCCAAAGTAACAACATATGCTGATCGACGGTTTAGTAACAATACATCGTTTTATAATAAACTGGGATTTGTGTTTATAAAAAATACGCAACCAAATTATTGGTATTTTTCATTAAAGTCATCATATACTGTGTATCACCGATATTCGTTTAGAAAATCCGAATTAGCAAAAAAATTATCTGTATTTAATCCTAATTTAACGGAGTGGCAGAATATGCAGATGAATGGTTATGATAGGATATGGGACTGTGGAAATTTGAAATATGAATGGATAAGGGAGGAATAGGTCCGAAAAATCTTGACTGGTATGCTCTACTACCCTATATTTATACCTATAATAATATGGATCAAGAATATCTTCGAAATATAATGGGGTCTCCTTATGTCAATGAAGGAGCATTTACTCAATTAAAGGTCAAAAGTGCTCAAGCAATGAGTATATTTGAAGGTCTTGAATCTACAGACCCCACGCTTCGTTATTTATGGGAAGGTTTCATGCGATACCTTAAATATGCCATGAAACACTGGGAAAGTAAAATTTCACCGATGTTAAATGGTGTTGCACCAGGAAAACAAAAACAAGTTAAAGATCAATTGGATGCATTGGCGAAAATTCTTTTTCCTGCAATTCCACCGACAATTGGAACACCTCCATCATCGGCTCCACCTTCGCCTCTACCATTAGATAGTGACTATACAATTGAGGAGGGGTTTTGGGATACTATAAAACAAGGTATGGGGATGAATAAGACTTTCGGGTCTAATGATTCATTGACAATTTTGAATAATTGGAAGAATTATATAGTATCTGTATTTCAGGGATTCGTGAAGAAGGCTAGTAGGAAGACAAAAATGGCAGAACCGCAGATTTATGCGGCATTGGCTAGAATACACCTTGAAAATCCGACATGGCAGATTGCGAGGAACATGCAGCAGATTGTTAACCACTTTAAAACAATTCAAGGTATTGGAGATATTAGGGAACCAGTTACGACTGCACCTGCATCAGTACCGCCTACATCAGCAGGAACGCCTCCAGCACCGCCTACATCAGCACCGCCTACATCAGCAGGAACGCCTCCAGCACCGCCTACATCAGCACCGCCTACATCAGCAGCGCCTACATCAGCAGCGCCTGCATCAGCAGCGCCTGCATCAGCAGGAACGCCTTCAGGTGGGGGTGCCGAGCCTTCAAGCGAAGAGCCATCAATTACACACGGCGGCGTCTTTAAAATTTTACCGAAGGATTATTCATTTATAATCCTGCACGCAATTAAGGTTATTAACAATGCAGTCATGTCCGACAAATCTCATACGGGACATTATTTTGATAAAGATCCAACGACTAATGCATATATTCCATTACCAACTGAATTTGAAGGCCCATCGCCGATTAAAGAGTCTAGAATTAAGCTTAAGTGGTTGTTGAGAGAAATTACCTCACCTCCAAAGTCAAATGCCCCAGTTCATACACCTCCACCAGATGATAACGTAGAACCCGAAATTCCTGGTGAATTTCTATATAATTTTCACAGTAAATTCCGTAAACTTCCAGCGACGTCTTGGAACATAGACGTTAAACCAATTGACCCGAACTTAAAGAAGGATGTTGAAGGATTGCCAGGAGTTAAGATTAAAGTGATTTGGAACTGTCATAAGGGAGAAAACAAAATATATGTTGTCGCTTACAAAGATGGTAAGTCAAGTGACTCTCTTATGATTATGAGGTTTGGTGATGATGACGTTAATTCTAAGGCAGGAGCTACAACACAAGGTGATGACCAATTTTTTACGACTAATAAAATAGTTCAGGATTCCGACCCTTATAACGATAGTAAACTGGAAGGTGCTTCTCCCGAAATTCTTCAACAGATTAAAGTAGAGGAAGAAAAGTTATTAAGATCATTGATGGCTACTACCCATCGTAAGATAATGGAATTCAAATCCAAGAAGGGCTTAGCTGTGTTTCCGCTTAAATGGTATGATGATGGTAGTGTTACTTACAAACAGAATCCAGGGGATGGAACCCCGACGAACGAACTAAACGGTATATGGATTGAACCTCCGATCAGCCGAGTCGAAGTTGGGAAAAAACTTCAAGGTAAAGATTATAAGAAGTGGGAAGATTCATTGAATCATACTGGATATTTTGAGCAATTTCCGAATATAAAGCCAAAGGACATTAGTGCATATCCTGCATATGCTGAAGCCGAGAAAACAATGAAGCAGGAACATCATGATCTTACACTTTTGATGAGTGCATGGATGAAATTGAGACAAGACGGAATTGCTCCCGAACATATTACGGCTGACCAATTGCTTGCGGAGGCATTAAAACCAAAAGTATATTATGATGCCATAAAAGGCTTAGTGAATAGTTCCCATATGAATAAGGAAGAAGCAACGGCGAAAGTGGATAATGCCGAAATGTTGTATGCTGCCATAGGTAAGAAATTGACCGATATTTCACTTGAGGACTTACTTAAGGCAGCTTACAAAGGAAAAATTCCTACCGATACAACCAAAGAACCAGGAGGACCAGGAGGACCAGAAGGACCAGAAGGACTACCCCCTACCCCACCTGTAAAGCCTCCTGGTGGTGGATCTCCGACATCTATTCCAAGCGGTATTGTTAAAATGGATGATACAGGCGAGACTGCTGGAAATAAATTTACTGTGACTGACGTTAGTCCCGAAAAAATAGAAATTAAAATCGATAAAAAAATAATTTCCATGCCAAGAACGAATTGGGATGCGGGAATTAAAAATGGAAGTATTACACTTGATAATCCAACGGATAAACCACCCGAAGATTTGTCTGTATCTTCTGCTCCAAAGTCTCCCAGTGGACCAACTGCACCAGTAAAAATTCCGGATGATTTATCGGCAGATGATATTGTGCCTCATTCAATAGATGGATTTATAACTTATCCGATGGACGGCGGAAAATACTATTATTATACGCCAATCAAAACTATGAAACTTCCAAGTGGAATTAAGGTTGAAGAGGGAGGTCTATACAGTTTGAAAAGGCTAAAGGAACAGGGGGTTCAAGCCATTCCAACGAATAAATCTGCGGACGAACTAGCAGATAATACTGTGCCTCATTCAATAGAAGGATTTAAAACTACTCCGATGGACGGCGGAAAATACTATTATTATGAGCCAATCAAAACTACGGTACTTGCAAATGGAACTAAGGTTAAACACGGAAATCTATACGATTTGAATTGGCTAATTAAAAATGGGGTACCTGTTCAAGCCATTTCAACGAATAAATCACCTGACAAATCACCTGACAAATCACCTGACAAATCATCTGCTGTCCCATCTACAAATCCAGGTAGCAAATCACCTGCATCAGACCCTGCAAGCGGTTCTGAGCCAAGCCAGACGCCATCAATATCCAATCCTGACAAGAAGAAGAAGAAGAAGGTTACTCCTGAACTATCAATTGATAAAAATGACGGCACATTGATGTATATGAACAAGGATGGATACAAACATTATATAAGTAAGAAGACTGCTATGTACTATGCCAAAAAATATTCTGCTTTTGCTGACTTAGTGAATAATTCAGGAATAGATTTAAACACACTGAAAGAATCAAGATACAGTTTAAACGAGAAACTTATTAATCCATTTCAGCGAGATAATTTTCTCCTGTCTTAGTACTCTTGTCTTAGTACTTTTTTCTTATTTCTTTTTTTGTACTTATTATTTTTTATTTTTATTTTTTTTCTTTCTTTCTTCCTGGTACTGTACAATTATACAGGAGAAAAATTCGGGCGTCAACTTATTATAGCATGAAAAACTCAGAATACACAATTTTTTTGGACATGGATGGCGTACTTGTTGATTACAGTAGTGGGTGGTGGACAATTGCTAAGCAAATTGGCATTAAGCCTATAGAAGTCCAGGGCAAGACAGATTATAGGAAGGATGATGTTGCCCGAGTTCATGATCAAACTCGCAGTTCTAAATTCTGGGAATCTTTAGCATGGGAGCATGGTGGGCAGGAATTATGGGATGTGGCAAATGACTTATTTGAGAATATTCATATACTTTCATCAACGGCTACTGGAAAAGATATTGAGGCTGGTAAAATTGTAGAGGAAGGAAAACTTGAATGGATCAAACACAATCTTCGTCCACATCTTCCGCCTGGCAATATTCATATTGTCTCTGGGGGTGTTTTAAAGGCTAAGTTTGCCAATCATTTATCAATTCTTGTAGATGACCGTAAAAGTACAATTGATGCATTTGTTCAGGCGGGTGGATATGGTATTCTTCATGATGCAAACAAGTATCGTAAAACCATTGAAGAATTAAAGGAAATTGCATCACCACTAAGTCTTGGTGAAATTGCTCATGGATTGATGTCAAGACGCCAATTATGGCATCCTGCCTAGTATTTATATATATATGAGCAAAGACCTTAAGCGAATAATTACAGAGACAATTGACAAAGCGTTTTGCGAATCTCCAGAAAGACTAATTAAACGAAATGCTCATGAAATTCAACACGACATTTGTCCACATTGTAAAAAAAGGATAAGTGAACGGATGGAATATACCGAAGATGGAGGTATTACATGGCGGCATTCAACTTGTAAAAATTTGATTTCCCGTCCTGAGACTCCTTTAGAGAAAATTAACGACTGGCTTTGTCCTTATGTGGTAGAGGCTCGCAAACAGCGTAATGAGGCCCGCCAAGCGTTAGGATATGCCCCACTGCCATCGGATGAACCTGGTGGGCAAATGGCAGCAGTTAATACTGCTGGGCTTGCGACCGAAGTTGATTATAAGATCGATAAAAAATCAAAGGGATATAAGCAAGATAGTGGAAAATTTCCCAAATCTCCAGATAATGATCCCGCTTCACCAGATTATGATCCTTCAAAACCAACGGTTATTCTTCATCCGCGTCCCGAGAAATTACCTCAGCATGGAGTCAACGAAAGAACAACTTCGGTGTGGGCGGATGGAGCAGATGAAGATAGTATGGAAATATTAAATAGATGGTTAGAAGCTAGAGGCGTAGTGAATCCACGACATTATCAAACTTTGGTTGATTATGCAATGGCTAATAAAGGACGATTGGAAGAGTCCAATTTCCGCATTTATAACGAAACCCTATGTCCCGATTTGTGGGATGGATATTTGCATTTAGATCCCACGATAAGGATAACCCTGTTAAGATTGGCGTATGATTTCTATGAGAAGACAAAGTTTCCATCTCCAGTCATTGATGTCTATTTGATGGGGTCCATAGCAAATTATAATTGGACAGTTGATAGTGACATTGATGTTCATATTATCATAGACTATTCCAGACTTCAAATGCCAATGGAAACTGCCATTAAGGCAGTCAAAACTGCTGGCACACAATGGAATGCCGAGCATAATATAATAGTTAAAAATTTCAAGGTTGAAATGAATATTCAGAATGCCACGGAACAGAAACCACACGTGACTGGTGTATATTCTCTCACAAAGGATCAATGGATTCGCAGACCTTTCAAGATGCCATTACAAATTAACGGGAACACTCTCCGATTTCAGTATGATATTATGAAAACTTACATTCAGAATGTTCTGAATAGTAAGGATAGGGAGAAAATGAAGGCTGCGAAGAAGTATCTTGATGCGTATCGTCAGTATGGACTTGATACTTATGGCGAATTGAGTTATGAAAATATTATATTCAAGATTCTTCGTTCCCGTGGTATCATTAAACAACTCAAAGATGGTATCGTAGCAGTATATGACAGGGAAATGTCGGTGAATGAACTTGGTAAAATTAAGGATACAGATATTAATCAAGCACTTCCTGATCTTACAATGACCGACAGTCCTGAGTTAGGAGACCCAAAGTTTGATCGAAGCTATTGGGACAAAAAGGACATAAAAAACGGGGAATTTCGGCGCGATAGATTGGTCACGAGTGAAGTCAAAGCTCTTCGGGAAAAGGCACTTAGACTGTGGACTGCGTATGAGGAGAACGGCAATCTTCAACAGGCCGAAATTCATAAAAACGAATATTACAAATATAATGCCGAATTAGTATGGCGAATGGAGCATATGAATGCTCCAATTACTGAATCTCCATTGATGACTAAGCAGGGTCAAACGGCTATTGCGGGAGATAAACCATTAAAAGGTCAGGATGTGGAAGAAGTAAGGGGAAATATCGTTGTTATTCGGCAGGGGAAGGGCGGAGGATTTCTGGCCGAGGGATGGACATTGGTTTATTTTATGGACTCCGATGAATCTGCCAATGCAATGAAACAAGGGCAAATTCCATATCTTATGGTTCCACGTGGAACTTTTATGGGCGGCGGGAGTCCTATTACTGATGTTTGGAAGAAAGAATTTCAAAAACCAGGGACTGAACATATTCTTGGAATCATTGAAGGTCACAGTGACGATGAAACTATTTTTATTGATATGATCTCTGTTCGTCCAGGATGGAAGCGAAATCATATCGCCAAATTAATGATGGATAGACTTAAGAAAACCTTCCCAAAGGCTAAATTAACAACGTCAACTCAGACAGATTCGGGGAAAAAGTTATTTAAGGGCTATGGGGGCGAACAACAGAAACTTACGGAAGTTAGTATTCCTACGAAGGTAATCGATCCCGATAATTTTCAAGAAAAATACAGAGGGAGAACGGACAGGAGAATACCTGCGGTTATGCATGTTCCAACTGGAACTGTAATTACTGGAAAATGTCATGGCACGGCGTTTGCATGGGCGCAAGAAAATGGACTTCCCAAAGAAACTGGCGAGTGGGACTATAATACTGCAACGGTTGGTGCCTACTTGTATGGATATTTGTGTCCTGTTGATAGCAAATTCTATTCATATCCCGAAATAGAAAAAATGGATATCGAAGACATGCGGCGTAGAATGAAACTTGTTGAATGTGGCGTTGGAAATCTAGAGAATGAACGCTTTATGCTTATTACGGAAATTCTCAATAAAGATGCCGTCAAAGCAGCACTTGATAGATCAAATAAATCCGATTATTATGATAAAATATTAAGCTTGGACCCAACTAAAGATAAAAATGCTATCTATTCAGTCAAATTAACCAAATTCTTCCTTGAACCCAGGTCGGATAATGATGAAGAATTTATAAAAATTCTTAAATATTATTTTGATAAATTCATGTTACTTAAAAATAAGAAAATATTGAAAGGCAAAGATGCAGATCTCAATTCTATAAAAACTTTTAAGGATTTTCATAATTTAATTGATAGCACCGAAGCTGAGTTGCAACGAACCAAACCTCCAGATTATACTGCAACAATAATTCCACCTAAAGTAGAACCCGATGATAATCAGGTTGAAATATTTGGTAAGAAGATAGACAAGAAGGATATTACATATGCTGACGATAATGTGGTGGTAATACGAGCGGATAATCCCTCGGCATCTAAGCGATATGGCAAAGAATTTAGTAGTTGGTGTACAGCAAGACCAGTTGGAAACTTGTTTTATACTTATCGGTTTACTCACGAAGAAACAATGTATTTTGTTTATTTCCTGAAGAAAGATAAAGGTGATATGGAGAAGGTTCTTCATTTTGGTATAAATGAAAAGGGAGAGATATCTTATACTGATAGAACAAATGTAGAATCCACGCAAACATTGTCATGGCTGGTTGATAAATTCCCAGAATTGGCTTCTGCCGTAGCAAAAAATGCATTTCCGGTAATTCCTCTTACACCACTTGAGAAAAAAATAAAAGAATTGCCCGATAGACTTACACCCGAGCAATATAATGCTCTAAGTTACAATGAAAAGGAAATGTGGCAATTAGCAGGAGATAGAAAAGTAGATGTTCCTATTTGGAATTTAATGGATGATAATTTCAGGAACATGTATGTTCGTGATTTCTCTGGTAGAGAAGATGATATTGATTCGGATGTCTATCAGAATTTAAGGGGAACTAAATACGAGAAATTGTATTATGACGTATTATTAGAAAGAATCGAAGATAGACTTATTAAATCGGGTGGGGAATTGGATGCTTGTACTCTACACGAATTCGGTATAATTAAGGATAACCCATTAATACTTAAAAAATTATCAGATTCGGGGATATATGATTTATTGAAACATTCGCCAGATAAAGATGAGATGGTTAAATTTATTATTAATCTTAGAGGCAATGATTTAAGTGATGATATTGTTAGTAACTTATTTGTATTTGCATCAAATAAAGATGAGGTGGCTAAAACCATTATTAATCTTAAAGGCAATAATTTGAGTGATAATAATATTAATAACTTATTAAACTACTCATCAAATAAAGATGAGATGGCTAAAACTATTATTAATCTTAAAGGCAATAATTTGAGTGATAATAATGTTGATGGTTTATTAATATATTCACCAAATAAAGATGAAGTGGCCAAAACCATTATTAATCTTAAAGGCAATAATTTGAGTGATTATAATATTAATAACTTATTAACACGTTCATCAAATAAAGATGAGATGGCTAAAACCATTATTAATCTTAAAGGCAATAATTTGAGTGATAGTAATGTTTATAGTTTATTAATATATTCATCAAATAAAGATGAGATGGCTAAAACCATTATTAATCTTAAAGGCGATAATTTAAGTGATCGTAATGTTATTAGCTTATTAGGATATTCACCAAATGTTGTCCATATGATATCACCAGAACGAATGGAACAATATAAGAGAAAATATCCTACACAGTTCAGAATAAAAGAAGGATTTGGGGCTGGAAATCTAGAGAATGAACGCTTTATGCTTATTACGGAAATTCTCAATAAAGATGCCGTCAAAGCAGCACTTGATAGATCAAATAAATCCGATTATTATGATAAAATATTAAGCTTGGACCCAACTAAAGATAAAAATGCCGTCTATTCAGTCAAATTAACCAAATTCTTCCTTGAACCCAGGTCAGATAATGATGAAGAATTTATAAAAATCCTTAAGTATTATTTTGATAAATTCATGTTACTTAAAGATAGAGAAATATTGAAAGGTAAAGACGCCGATTTTAATTCCATAAGAACTTTTAAGGATTTTCATAATTTAATTGATAGCGCCGAAGCCGAATTGCTGCGGACTAAATCTCCAGATTATACTGCAACAATAATTCCACCTAAAGTAGAACCCGATGATAATCAGGTTGAAATATTTGGGAAGAAAATAAATAAAAAGGATATTACATATGCTGACGACAATGTGGTAGTAACACGAGCAGATAATCCATCAAAATCCAAACGATATGGTGGAAAATTCGGGAATTGGTGTACAACAAGACCAGTTGGAAATTTGTTCTATACCTATCGCTTTGATTACGAAGAAACAATGTATTTTGTTTATTTCCTGAAGAAAGATAAGAACGATATGGAAATGGTTCTTCATTTTGGTATAGATGAAGATGGAGAGATATCTTATACCGATAGAACAAATGTAGAATCCACGCAAACATTGTCATGGCTGGTTGATAAATTCCCAGAATTGGCTCCTGCCGTAGCAAAAAATGCATTTCCGGTAATTCCTCTTACACCAACTGAACGAAGAATAAAAGAATTGCCCGATAGACTTACCCCAGAACAGTATGGTGCATTGAATTATGAAGAAAAGGAAATGTGGCAATTAGCAGAAGATAGAGAAGTGGACATGCCTATTTGGAATTTGATGGATGATAATTTCAGGAACATGTATGTTCGTGATTTCTCTGGTAGAGAAGATGATATTGATTCGGATGTTTATCAGAATTTAAGGGGAACTAAATACGAGACATCATATCACGCGGCATTATTAGAGAGGATTGAGGATAAACTTACCAAATCGGGTGGGGAATTGAATACTTGTACTTTACATGAACTTGGTACAATTAAGGATAAACCATTAATACTTAAAAAATTAACAGATTTGGGGATATATGATTTGTTGCAACATTCACCAGATAAAGATAAAGATGAGATGGCTAAAACTATTATTAGTATTAAAGGCAATGATTTAAATGATTATAATATTAATAACTTATTAAAATACTCATTAAATAGAGTTGAAATGTCTAAAACTATTATTAGTCTTAGGGGCAATAATTTGAGTGATAGTAATGTTCATAATTTATTATATTATTCATCAAATAGAGATGAGATGGCTAGAACTATTATTAATGTTAAAGGCAATAATTTAAGTGGAGATATGATCTATAGTTTATTACAATTTTCATTAAATAAAGTTGAGATGGCCAAGACTATTCTTAATTTTAAAGGAAATAATTTAAGCGATTATAATGTTTTTTGTTTATTATCGTATTCAACAGATACCGATGAGATAGCTAAAACTATTATTAGACTTAAAGGTAGTAATCTCAGCGATGAAGATATTAATAACTTATTAAAATACTCATCAAAATACTCATCAAATAAAGTTGAAATGGCTAAAACTATTATTAGTCTTAGGGGCAATAATTTGAGTGATATTAATGTTAATAGCTTATTAGAATATTCACCAAATAAGGATGAGACAATAAAAACTATTATTAATGTTAAAGGTAGTAATCTTAGTGATAATACTGTTAATAACTTATTAAAATACTCATCAAATAAAGTTGAAATGGCTAAAACTATTATTAGTCTTAGGGGCAATAATTTGAGTGATAGTAACGTTCATACTTTATTATATTATTCATTAAATAAAGATGAGATGGCTAAAACTATTATTAATCTTAAAGGCAATGATTTGAATGATTATAATATTAATAACTTATTAGAATATTCACTAAATAAGGATGAGATGGCTAAAACTATTATTAGTCTTAGGGGCAATAATTTGAGTGATAGTAATGTTCATAATTTATTATATTATTCATCAAATAAAGATGAGATGGCTAAAACTATTATTAATCTTAAAGGTAGTAATCTTAGTGATAATACTGTTAATAACTTATTAATATATTCACCAAATGTTACCAATACGATACCACCAGAACGAATGGAACAATATAATAGAAAATATCCTACACAGGTTCCAATGACAGAAGGATTTGGGGCTGGAAATCTAGATGGATAACGTATATGCGGCAAAGAAGTATATCGTATGATTAAATTAAAAGAATTGTTAAATGAGGATACATCCAATATTTTAGACAGTACAACAACTGCGGAGTATATAATTCAACAGCAGTTTGAAGGATATAGTTGGAATGATAAGATTAGGAATGTCGATTTTGAAAAAGCTAAAAATGCATATAATGGATGGATGGATGTACTGAGTTATTATAATAAAGATAAGATATCAATTAGATTATTAAAACGAACAACTGTAATAACCGATGAATTGATATTATAAATCAACTACCCATCCCCTAAAGGAGATGGGTTTGCCAGAGTTTAAGTCCGACATTTAGCCTGTTGACGGTGGCTTGTCCATCAAGTGCGGAGCACGAGATGGAGTGTTTCTTATTATGTCTAAAGGTTATATTATTAGCAGCATTCAGGTCGCTATCTAACACAACTCCATCTACTCCGTAATACCTACAACCTTTACGCTTCCCATTATCAAGACCACGATGGTCTTCCTTGGAAGTGTTATATGGTTTAACTGACACCACTTTTTTTCCAAGTGATGCCGCCTTGTAGGTTAGAATAGTTTTCAACAAATAATAAGGTATTTGTGCTTGTCTATCATTAAAACTTCTTCCTTTGTTTTGTCTCTTAATCTTACTCAAATCTTCAATCACAATCGTATTGGCAGGAGTCACCAATATCTCATTCACAAGATGATGGATATAGTTTTTCGAGAAGTTGGTTTCCTTCCTTCTCATCATTTTTAGTTTCTTCCTTGCGGAGTGAGAATGGTTTTGTTTGGCTTGGAGTTTCCGTTTATTCCAACGGATTTTCCTTTTGTAAGTTACGAAGTCGTTTCCTTTGTATATCTTTCCATCACTCGTGGATGCCAAACGATTTATACCCAAATCCACTCCAAGACACTTCTTGTTGTCTTCGTATTTAACTTCATCATTAAAGACGATGGAAAGCATTACATCTTGTTTCTCATTTACAAATAGCGATGGGGCTTGGAGTTTGTATTTAGCATACATTTCTTCAAGTTTAGGATAGAGGTTAAACTTACAAACAATCCTCTTATCAAAAGTGGTGAGTTTGATTGTGGTTTGGTCGGCCCACTTGTAAATTCGTTTGTCAAGTTGAATATTCAACCTATCAGTTTGTGGTGCTTCCTCAATGTCGTGTCTATTTCTTCGTATGGCTTCATACTTCGCAACAACATCCTGCTCTGCTTTGATTATGTATTGAGAAGGAATGGTAGGAAGGAGTTTCTTAATCTTCTTGTAGCATCGTTGGTGAAGTGGTTTCAATCCTCCACACTTTCTCATCTTAAATCGGATTGTGGAAATAGCATTGAAGGCGTCTTTCTTCAATTCAAGAGATTTGAGAAGAAGTTGTTTATCTTCTTCATTCTCAAATAATAGTTTGACGTTATAGGTTTTCACAATCTATGTATAACTATGATGAGAAATCACAAAAAGTCAATATATTTTTTCAACCGAAGGAATTGCAGCAATTCCTCCCACCCGCTAAAGCAGGTGGGTTTCCTTGCCGCACCAAGATGAAAATGTCAATTATTTTTATTTATTTTATGCTGGCAATTCCTCCCTTACCTAAAGGAAAGGGATTCCTTGCCACAAGAAGGTTGACGTAATAAGTGTCAATGAATTGTCCATATCCATTTGCCACATCCACAATCCCAAATTCTATCATATCCATTTTGCTTCATATTTTCCCATTCGGAAAGGGCGGGGTCGAATAGTTGGAGCTTATCTTTCAATTTATACTTTTGCCAAGACAGTCGGTTTTGAATAGTTTGATAATTGTCTATTATGTAAAAATAGTTTGGAGGAGTGTGCCCGACAAAATTGAACCCAAGATTGATATATACTCGCCCCTCAAAATATCTTCGGTCACTGTAAGATACTATTGAGGTTGGATGATAGTTTTTCAGAAAGTATGAAAATAGTTTCGATGCCCCCCCTGCAATGTGTATTCCTATTTTGTTGCAAAATCTTCCCATTTCATACTGTATTTTGGTATCAAACCTTGATTTTAAAAATGTCATTGCTGCCACCAACTCGTTTTTGTCGTCAAATAACCCCAGTTTAATAGAGGAATGGTCGGTTCCTTGTAAATGGTTCTCATTTAGAAAATCAACACATTGCCGAGATGGTATTTCTCGAACCACACATTTTCTACCGTATAATGAAGTGGCGGGACTATGAAGTGTGGATGTTATGATTGATTTGACAATTTCTGGTGTAGTTCTCCATTCGTCATCGAAAATATGTAATAGTTGATAACCATTTGCAGTGCATGTAGTTGTTTTTTGTAGATGATATACTTTATTTTTGCGACCAAATATTTCGCTATGCCACAGAATACTGTCACATTCAAATGCTAGATTTAATGAAGGAATAACTATGTCTAGTTCTTTTGGCTTTACAATGGTTCGGTCATTTAACTGAATGTCAATGGTGTTTCCTGTTATTGACTTTATGAATTCATAGATTTCATTCTGAAAAGTAGAGCAGTTATTATTATCACATGACGGACATATAGGAAATTTTCCATCGTCTATGGAATATGACTTTATTGTTCCACACCGTTTGCATTGAAATTCGTATTTTTGTAAGGCTACTCCTTTAAAATCATCCAATGTAAAAACAGGATTGAAATTGACAAACTGAGGGTGAGATAAGAATTTCTCAAATGTGCTTTTATTATGTTCCGTCTTAAATTGCTTTCCCATTGAAGCATGAGGAACCCCATATTTTGACAAACAAGTGTTTTTGTATTTTTCTTTGTACTCATCTGTCATCCTATAGTTTGATACCCCATAACGCTCTAAACAGGTCTTTTTTATTTGGTCAATATTATTGTAGTTTGGAATTCCATGCAACGTTACATTGGTTTGTTCTACTTTCTCTCGCCATCCATCCGATTTTGATATCCAATCCACACCATATTTTGCCATGACCGAATTCCGAAGATTTTCTTTCGTTTGTTCCGTCTTCATTGGATGCATTCCGTATTTTTCCGTAAATGTCTCGGTCTGAGACGCAATCATCTTCGCTATGACCTCGGGAGAATGGTGGGAACACGTTTTAGAACAATACGTTCTTCTGTTGCGTAAATGAAATGGAATTTCAAACTCCTTTTTGCATACAGGACATGTCTTCTTTACTGTATTTGGATTTAATTTTGGTCTGCTCATGAATGTTTTTGGTTCTTATATTGTAACAAGATTAAATATAGCATATAATTTCAAGAATGTCAAATTATTACTGCTCGGGGAGTTATTTATATTTATGTGGATATATTCCACAGCAAAAACAAAGAACCAGTGGCAGTAGTCGCTGAAAAAGAAAGTGTAAAAAATGGCCGATCTATTAACTAATAACGAGATGTTCTATGTAATGTGGGAACCAAAAACGATGAATCGGTTCTTGTTTTATGTAGATGGAGTACCAACTTACCTAATTCGTAAAACCGATAGACCAAAATGGACCCAAGAACGCAAGACAATTGATTATATCAACCTCCAATGGTTCTACAAAGGTAAATCAGTGTGGGAAGCAATGACGTTGGAACTTTATGATCCAGTTGTACCCTCAGCTACACAAACCGTATTTGAGTGGTTCCGTCTCTCACACGAATCTGTAACTGGACGAGACGGCTACCAAGACTTTTATAAAAAAGAATGCACCATCGATGTTCTCGGACCCGTAGGCGATAAAGTAGAAGAATGGACACTGAAAGGTGCCTTTCCAACTTCCTATGACGGTGGTAGCTTGACATGGACTGATGCTGGCGAACCCGTAATAGTAACCCTCGGTCTGAGTTTTGATTATGCGATACTTCAATTTTAGTATGCTGTTGATTATTAGGAACTTACACTGATTTTGATTGTGTAATTATATATTCAAAAAACAAGATTCAAAAAATCTCCTCTATACGGGGAGATTTTTTATTATATCGGTTTCGTTTTTCTTCGGAGAAATCATTTGACATTTTCTTTGGATTGGTTCATACTTATGGGTGAAGATGTGACTGGTAGGGATACTATGATTACCGAAGAAATTTTAAAACTGATTGGGAGCAACAAAGATTCGTTTGTTCAGATTATAAAGGCTAAATACAAAGATTTCTATGAGCAGATAAAGGTTGAATATACGGGCAAATCTTTTTCCGAAAAACTTTATCGGTTTTTGTATAAAGACAATTTATCCATTGGAAAATGTGAATTATGCAACAAGACTGTTGGATTTCGTTCTTTCGTAGTGGGGTTTGCGAAATTTTGTTCGGCAAAATGTGCCAATGTTTCCAGTGCTCCGTCGAGATCCGTCACAAAACCTATAAATTGGGATTTTTGGGAAGAAAAGTCTTGCAAACAATGCGGTAATGTTTTCAAATCATTAAAATTAAGAGATCAATTATATTGTTCGAACAGATGTAGTTGCAAGGTTACATCGAATGAACCCGAAAGGCTTAAGAAAATACGAAAAACTAAATTGGAACGATATGGTGATGCAACTTATGTTAATTCCGAAAAAGCAAAGCAAACATGTTTGATTAAATATGGGGTGGACAATTCAAGTAAATTTCCCGAAATCATAAATCGAATCAAACAATCCAATCAAAAGCATTATGGTGTTGATTGGTCATGGCAAGCGAATGAAGTTAAAAATCATATTAAAGAAACATGCCAAAAGAAGTACGGGGTTGATAATATATCGCAATCTTCTGTAATTAAAGACAGAAAAATAAAAGCATATTATCTAAAATATGGTGTGAATAATCCGTTTCAGTCTGACGAAATAATGCAAAAAGTCAGAGCACAATACAAACAAAAATTCGGGGTTGAATATCCTTCTCAAATTGAGGATGTAAGAAAAAAGGCAAGCGAGACCGTTCGAAAAACAAGATATAAATTCTTATACGATTTACAGCGTGGACTTTCAAAGGTAGACTTATTGTTTTCTGAGGATGAATTTATAGATTTATCTTATCAGCATCGATATAAGGTTAGATGTCAGAAATGTGGGAATATATTTGACGACCATTTTGACGGAAATGGTCATCCCCGATGTTTGGTGTGTTTTCCAAATATAGCAGGATATTCCTATGCCGAGAAAGAAATTCTGGATTACATACAACATTTAATTCCTATGGAAAATGTTATTTCCCGCGACCGAAGTTTATTAAAAAACTTGGAATTGGACATATATGTTCCATCCTTTAAAATTGCCATAGAATATGATGGATTGTTTTGGCATTCGGAGATGGGAGGAGGAAAGAATAAATTATATCATCTTAACAAAATGGAAAGATGCCATATGAACGGAATTCAACTTATTACTATATTTGAAGATGAATGGAACAATAAGAAAGAGATAGTTAAAAATAAACTACATCATTTATTCTGTAAGTCAGTTAATAAGTTGTATGCTAGGAAGTGTAAAATTGAAGAGATAACAGGAAAGCATTCTACAATTTTTTTGGAAAAATATCATATACAAGGAAGATGCCCATCTAAAGTAAATGTCGGATTATTTTATAATAACGAATTGATATCGGTAATGACCTTCGGAAGTCCAAGAATTATTATGGGTCACTCAGCAATTGATACCGACGAATATGAGTTACTGAGATATGCTTCGGCGGGGTTAGTCGTTGGTGGCGCTTCGAAAATGTTATCATATTTTATACGAAATTACCACCCGAAGAAAATAATTTCATTTGCCGACCGCAGATGGAGCATGGGCAGTTTGTATGAAAAAATGGGGTTCACAAATAAGCAAATCATTATTCCTTCATTCTGGTATTTTAAGCCTGGATATGCTGTTCGGTATCATAAGTTTGGATTTCGGAAGAGTATATTATCCAAAAAGGTTCCTATATTTGTCCCCGCCTTGACAGAATGGGAAAATATGCAATTGAATGGATGGGATAGAATATGGGACTGTGGAAATTTGAAATATGAATGGATATTTTCAAAATAGACTCAATTTCTCAATTTTGACCGATATTTATAACTATATGAAGATTCGAACCGAACTTTTGGAGTGTCTCGTTCAGCGATGTGTGCGGGAAGTTCTTGATCAGATTAACGAAGACGCTGATGTAAGCAAGCTTAAGTCATCTGGTATTGGTGATGGCGATGATAAAGAGCCTGTTAAGCAGAAGGTTACTGTTAATCCATTCAAAAAAGGCAAAAAGAATGTTACGAAGATTAACGAAGAGGAAGATAAGCCTGAGAATAAGCCCGATGATAAGTCCAAAGACCCATCACAAGACCCATCATCTCCTGAGAAGGGTCCAGAGGCAGCAGCGACACCGCCGACACCGCCGACGCCTGATGCAGCCGCTACTCCTTCACTTATAAATACGCCACCACGTATTCCTAAAGGTGCATCGGTTATTAATCCAAAAGATAAATCAAAACTTACTTCTGTCAAATGGACTGGGCACGATGAATCTTCCGTTGAGAGAGTTCTTCATCAAGTTGCAGTTTCAATGGCTGGTTCTCGGGCGAAAGTTTCTCTCGGTGCAAAACGTATGGGTAGAGAAGCCGCACGCAATCCAAAACTTCCAATTTATTTTTATTTCGGCAAAATGGACCCAGAGTCCGAAGAAATTTTCTTAATGGCAGATAAAAGTCTTCAAATTGCCAAGGATGATTCGGTTCAACCTGGAGATATTATGGGAACACCCGTATCGACTCCATCGCCAAATCTTAATTATACTGCGATGACTGATCAGGATTATGAAACCCATATGAAGCGTAGAAATCTTCCATCACCTCGTTATGGTATTGATGACCCCACCGATATAGATGATCCTGCTAATCCTGTTAATATTGGTGAAGGTGCAAAAAAGTTGATTAAAAAGATGGTTAATCAGATTCTAAATTCCTAATGAAAATCACTCGTCGACAACTTGATGAACTTCTTCGACTTATTACTAAATCGGTGTTGAAGGAGTATTCATCCATGTCATCAAGTAGTGAAGACAGTGCCGACGATGGGAATGCGGACGATGGCGCTAATCCCGACGATACTCAGACCCCTGCGGAGAAATCTAAGCAGGCGCATGATCAAATGCTCAAGAATAAATCGGATCTTGATAAGGCTAAGCAACAGAAAATCACCAATAAAGAGAAGGCCGATTCATTTAAATCTCAGTATGATCAATGGAAATGTTTTGAGCGAAACAATGACGATCAAAATGTCAAGGGGTTACAGCAGAAAGTAGCTTCCCGTGGTAGCGTGGCGGAAAACATTCGTAAACTTCGAGCATAAAATAATTTGAATTTTTATAAGTTGGCTCTATATATTATCAGATAAACCAACAAATAGATTACAAATATGGACCAAATAATTCCGATTACACGCCCGAATATTTCTCAACCTGTTCCACAAAAAATGGAAAGCACATTTCCTCACGAACAGATAAACCTTCCTTCAAAAGGTTGGTTTTATCCCGTAGACAATCCGCTTTCAACTGGCACACTTGATCTCAAGATGATGACGGCAAAAGAGGAAGACATACTTACTTCGCCAAATCTTATTCAGAAGAACATTGTTTTGGACAAGCTTCTTGAATCTGTCACGATTAACAAAGCTATAAATCTTGATGATATGCTTGTTTGTGATAGGAATGCTGCATTCTTTGCTATTCGTCGTTTGGCATATGGTGACCAGTATGAGGCTACGATGACGTGCGGGCGATGTGGCAAGGAAAACTCCATTACAATTGATCTTGGCAAGATGGATAATCGTCCATTTGATTTTGAAAAATATCCGAGGGGAGAAAATGTTTTCACTTTCAAGCTTCCATATTCTGGAAAGACTGTTACATTCAAGCTTTTGACCAAGAAAGATGAAAATTTAATTGACCAAGAGTTAAAGGGTATGGAAAAGGTATCCAAAGAGCTTCGGCGTGAGGTTACAACTCGTTTGGGGCATATTATAACGGCTCTGGATGGTAATGCTGAGCGTTCAGTCATTCGTCGGTATGTTAATGAAGAACTTGTCTCCAAGGATAGTTTAGCTCTTCGAACTCATTTACGAGAGACTATGCCTGATATTGATATTACTTTTGCCTTCCAATGTAATAATTGTAATTTGGAGCGCAAGGAGGAGATTCCGATGGGAGTATCCTTTTTTTGGCCTAACTCAGGAGTATAAGGTTCAACTCCATGAAATCATATTTGATTTGACCCATTTTGGGAAAATCGAGTATTTTGCGGTGTATGAAATGCCTGTGCAATACAGGTCATTTTATCTTCGCAAGCTTGTTAACACCAGGGAAAGAGAGAATCGTGAATTGGAGAAAGCATCCTCAAATGCAAAAGAGGCAACGTCTCAGTCCAAGACGGTTAAAGGACCGGGAGTTAATCGGCATTAGAGGTTACACCAGAAAACAATAGTCCATGCTACTATGGCGACGAACCATAGAAATGCATAAATTGGTGGCATATCAGCCGCTACACGGCGTTCCCAGTCGGAATATAGAGCGTATTCTATTGCCAGTTGTCTTTTGATCCACGGTCCTAAACATGGAGCTACCATACATCCTACGAAAATTGCGAGCAATCCTATTATTCCTATGCCTATAATCAATCGGAAAAGCCATCCACCTTCATTTGTTTCGTTCATGCCAATATTGTAACATGGTTTATAGCGTTGTCAACCGCATAAAACAGATGCTCCTCCCTATTTATAAATGAATACCGCATAATTTATGGCTGATACACTTCCATTTCCAACCGAAGATAATGTTGAGACATATCGAGACTTCGTAAATATACAGAAGATACATAACGACATGTTACAAGAGGAAAGGAAACTGAAGGAAGAAAGCTGGAAATTTACTCTCGATGTTCAGCAAAGAATCGCCAAACATCATAGGAATGAGCAGATAATGATAGACGCGATTCGGAAAAAGATGGCTCAACATGAACGAATGACGATAAGAGGTATCAAAGCCACAAGCGAAGCACAAAGAAAATATGTAGAAGGTCTGGTTAATGCTGCTAAACAGAAGATTGATAGTCTTAAAATGGCACTGAGCCTGTCTCGTGAAGAGAATGCGCTTGAAATTGACATGGCGAAACGCCAATTTGATCATAGTCGAAGGTATTTCAATTTTGCTGCCGAGCAAGCAAAGGAGATGTTTGGAATTCAAGTCAAAGAATATGAATACGTGAGTAAGACTGCCAAGACACTCATGAGCTTGGGAAAGGGAAAAGCAGCCGCTGGAATAATTGCAGCTACTTTAATGATGATTAAGGGAGCTTACGAACTTTTCAATAAAATGGATACGGCGGCATGGAATTTACGTAAAGCAATGGGCATGACTCGCAATGAGTCGGCTACTATTCGAAAGGATGCCCAGCAAATTGCCATTGATTATATGGATATGGGTGTAAGTATAGATGGTGTTTACAAATCTTATCAAGCTATAGGAAAAATAGTTGGTGGTATTCATAATGTTACAAAGGCATTGGTCGAGGATATATCTCTCATGTCAGCACAACTTAATATTTCTGAAGACACGAGCGTGATGTTTCTTCGCAACATGGCTGCGGTTTCTAAAAGTTCTATGGAATCTCAGATATCAACGATGTATGTTGCTAAAAACATGTCGAATGCGGCTGGGGTTCAGCTTGACGACGTAATGAAAGATGTGGCTTCTAGGTCAAGTAAGACACTATTGATGATGTCTCGTCTTCCTAGTGTCGCTATACGCACGGCGGTTGAATTGCGTCGCATGGGGACTTCTATGGAGGCGGTAGCATCGGCTGGTTCTCATGTTCTTGATTTTAATCAAAGTGTTAATGATGAAATGGATGCGTCGGTTTTATTGGGCACATCTATTAATATGCAACGAATTCGTGAACTGACATATGCCAGGGATTTGGAAGGTGTTGCAAAAGAAACCGTGAGATTAGCGCAGAAGCATGGGTTTGCTACAAAAATGGATTACTTTCAGATGAAGGCATTTGCCCAAATGACTGGATTTTCTGAGGACCAGTTACTTAGTATGGTCCAGACCAGCACACAGATGGAGAAAATCAGACGTTCTGGCACACCAGAGCAAAAATTACAACTTAAGCTTTACGAGAAAATGCGTAAGGAAAATGAGGCAGCGGCAAAGGCCAGAGCTAAGGATAGCAGTGCCATTTTACGCACGTTAAATAACCAGACTCGATTGGCAGCTATATCGGCTAAATGGAATCAAATTCTTGCACGCGCACAGTCGTGGTTGCTTCCGATTATTGATAATATGCTTGCGCTGGTTATTCCTGCTATGGACATTGCTCGTGGTATATTTGGGTGGGTAGTAGCATTTAAACTGGCGACCAAATATGCGGGGGCGTTGGCGGCAAAGGTTGCTAGTATAGTTGCGTGGTTTGCTGTATTTCCAAGGCATGTCGCTAGTTTCATCGATAGATTTGCACGGTTTCCTCGTATATTCAATGCGCTTAGAAGTTTGTCTGAACGGCTAACACAAATATGGGTTGCAATTAGTAAACTTAATCCATTTGCATTTCTTCACAGAGCAATTCGTACTTTTCTAATTGCGAGAAGTCTTGGACTGGAAATGACGGGTATATTCCAACGAATATTGTACTATGTTGGAAAAATCACATGGTTTCTTGCAGGATGGGCTGATAGAATCAGATTTGCATTTTCGGAGGTAGGTATGATTGGTAAAGCGTTTGCGTCTATTGGACGATTTCTAGCTCCAGTCGGAAGATTTTTTACAACTATTGGAAAATGGATTGGTTCACTTGCAAAATTGGCTGTGGGGGCTGCTAGATTTGGCCTAATTGTAGGTAAAATTGCCCTATATGTAGGTAAATTTGCTGGGCTTATAGATGGTATCGGTGAAGTTATCATGGCATTCCAATTCGTTTACTATTTAATTGTTCGTTTGAAGGGTATAGGAGACGCATTTAACAAAGGATTTTTCCACGGATTATGGTTTGGATTAAAAGCTATCGTCGGAGCATTATATGATGTTTTGCTTGGGCCATTTGTCGATGCATTCAAGTGGATATGGAGTTTCTTTGGTGGTAAGTCACCATCATACTTGGGTATGGGTATTGTGAATGGTATTAAAAGCATTGGAGGAATGCTTTTTAATGCTATTATTATGCCGTGGAAGCACGCATTCGCGGTGATTAAATTCTTATTCAAATCGCTTATTCCATTTGGGCTTATAATTATGGGATTCAAATTCTTAAAGAAACTATTCCCCGAGACGTTTGGTGCGCTTAGTAATTTGTTTGGAAAAATATGGGGGGTTTTGAAAAAGACAGTTTCTTCTATATGGGAAGGATATAAGTTTTTATTCAAATGGTTTAATCCAATTGGACTTGCAATTCAAGGATTCAAACTGATGTGGAGTGTTGGGAAGAAAATTGTTTCTGTGTTATGGGAAGGATACAAATTCTTATTCAAATGGTTTAATCCTATTAGTCGTGCAATTCAGGCATTCAAATTAATTTGGACGACTATTCGGGCAGTATTTTCTAAGGCGCGGGATATAGTGGATGGATTCTTTTCGGGTCTTAAGAATAAATTCAAGTCAATAGTTAAAGGATGGATAGGAAATTTTGACCGTTTCCTCTCGTTTATTGTCAATGGTATTACCTCTATTGGCTCATCAATTATTCGTGGAATTGTTGTTCCAATTGGCCTTGTAATTCAAGGATTCAAAATGATTTGGGGGATTGGTAAGAAAATTGTTTCTGTCCTGCGGGAAGGAGTTAATTTCCTAGTTAAATGGTCCAATCCTATCAATATTATAATTCTAGGATTCAAATTCTTAAAGAAACTGTTTCCCGAGACATTTGCAGCCATTGGTAACTTGTTTGGAAAAATTTGGGGAGTTCAGAAGAAGATTATTTCTTTTGCGTTGGAATGCCTCAAATTCTATTTCAAGTGGCTTAATCCGATTGGACTTGTATTTCAAGTACTTAAATTGATTTGGTGGGTTGGGACAAAGATTATTTCTCTTGTATGGGAAGGAGTCAAGGCATGGTTCAAATGGATGTTTCCAATTGGTCTTGCAATTAAAGGCATTAAAATGATTTGGGGGTTTATGGAAAAGACAGTTTCTTCTATATGGGAAGGAGCCAAGTTCTGGCTTAAATGGCTTAATCCGATTGGGCTTGCAATTCAAGGATTCAAATTGATTTGGTGGGTTGGGAAGAAAATTGTTTCTGTGTTATGGGAAGGAGTCAAGGCATGGTTCAAATGGATGTTTCCAATTGGCCTTGTAATTCAAGGATTCAAATTCTTAAAGAAATTATTCCCCGAGACATTTGCAGCCATTGGTAACTTGTTTGGAAAAATTTGGGGAGTTCAGAAGAAGATTATTTCTTTTGCGTTGGAATGCCTCAAATTCTATTTCAAATGGCTTAATCCGATTGGGCTTGCGATTCAAGGATTCAAATTGATTTGGTGGGTTGGGACAAAGATTATTTCTCTTGTATGGGAAGGAGTCAAGGCATGGTTCAAATGGATGTTTCCAATTGGTCTTGTAATTAAAGGCATTAAAACGATTTATGGGCTTATGAAAAAGACAATTTCTTCTATATGGGAAGGAGCCAAGTTCTTATTCAAATTTACTCCGATTGGGCTTGCAATTCGAGGCATCAAGTTAATAGGGACGACTATTAGGGGGGTATTTTCCAGCGCGGGGAATATAGTAAGAGGATTTTTCTCGGGGGCAAGCGGATGGTTTACAGGGATTGGGAATAGATTTAAGTCGGTGGTCAAAGGATGGATAAAGGGTTTTGATCATTTCCTTGCATCTATCGTTAATGGTATAAAAAACATTGGCAGTAAAATTATTGATGGGATTACTGCTCCATTTAAAAAAGCATTTGGATTACTCGAAAAGATACCACTTATTGGTAGAATGTTCGGAAGTAAAACACCTAAAGTAGAAAAAGTACCAGTTCTTACACCAGAAAAAACGAAGCAGGATACTAGTACACCCGATGTTAAAGCTGCTCTTGATAAGATGAAGAAAGAAGCAGATATAACTTCCACTGCTCGATACAATGCACTTGCGAAGGATTACCAAGAACGTGGGCTACAAAGCACTGGGGTAAAAACTAAGCCTATTGTATCGGAGCAGCTTCCAGAAAATAAAATTCTGCAAAAAACTCAAGAATCCCCCGACCCAACGATTGAGTCGAATAATAGAATTATTGCTTTACTTGAAAAAATAGCTGGGAAGGATACAACCATTAATATGGATGGAAATAGAGTTTCGACCTATATGGCACGGGGGATTGAGTTTCATGGTGGATGGGGAAGTAATAAAGTATAGAGAATATTTTATTTCAATATTTATAGTGTATGGCACAAGCGCAATTCGAACCAACGTGGGCGTTTATCAAACGTCCAGCGGGATACCCCACGGGACCAGCCGTAGGTAAGCTAGCCCTGATTTTGCAGTCTAAGGGCAATGACAAGTCCCTGTACCATCGCTTCTCGCCATATTCCAACTATCATCAGGGTCTCATTGATTGGGGAGACGAGCCGTATTACTACATCTATCCCGACCAAGCTAAGAATTTTCCAAACTCGTTGAAGAAGTATGACTCGCACATACTTGCTCCCGGCTCTGGTATTATTGACGTACAACGAACTACCAAGTTCCTTGTCTCTGGGCGTGGAGTTACTTTCCTTGCTACACAGTTCCGCCTTCAAACGGCATCGCCATACAACGAACGACGCATCTATAATCCTACCTCCCCGATTGTTGCTGCTGGATTGACTTTGACACTTGGAACCGCAAGGCCAGATAGGGCATTCGACACGTCGGCGGGTCTGGCAGGTATTGCCTCTACATTGCTTGGTGGATTGGGCGGTGCTATTTTTGGTGCTCCGAAGACAAACCCCGTGGCGGGCACTACTTTGGTAAACAATACCGAGGCTCTTCCAACGGCAACATCAACTATTGGCACTAAGGGACTTCTTCGTGCGGGTGATGCTCTCAGAGCAAAGAGTCACTTGGAAATTGCATGGAATGGCGGTGGTGGAGCCAAAAAGGGATTCTCACTTAAAGGTCTTCTTACTGGCTTATTCCAAAACTTCATTCCACAGACGCAGGATGGAATTCAATATCGAAGTGATGAGACAGCATATGGATTGATGATTGGATCGGGGACAGCCTACTTTAAATATAATGATCGTCGTGGTGGAGTATTTGGGTTTCATCAGTTGTTCATTGGAGGTGGAAGTATTATCCGTCCAGATGGTAATTATTCTCCCGAGGCGGCTCGTATTTTTATAAATTTTGACGGAACGCCAAATCCAATTAAGGCAACTCAACTTGGGTCTCAGCCATCAATTCCAACAGTAGGTAATATAGGATATTCGGTTGACGAAAGTACAGATACTAATTCGCCGGGATATAAGTATGGTGATTCGATGGGTGCAAAGAAGAATGCTGATTTTGGAGCATCTGATGTGATGATTCAATATGGACAGTATGTGCAAAAAGGGAATAACTATCCTACCAAAGACCCCGAGGCACAGAGAGCCGATGATACTAAGACTAAGTTGACCGCAGTGCTAGACAAAATCAAAGCGGCAAGCGAAAAGACGTATTTAATTGACCCCGATCAAGGTTCGGTTCTATTACAACAAGACTCGGTTCAATATAACTATGACCGATTGTTTAAGACGAAAAACAAAGGTCAAGGTCCAAATAATATTGCCCTTGGGTCATTGGCTGCATATCGTTATAAGGGTATTATGATGGTAAGCAACGAACTCGTCAATAATGTTCAGCGTTCTCACAAATTTCCAACGGCGGGGCAATTTGACGCCATTAATACTTTGGATGTTTTACCAGAACCGAGAAGTACGATGAATTCGCCATTGGCGGGACGATGGCCAGTGTGGGAACCATACCAAGATGATTTGATCGCATTGTATTTCTATGATGTAGTTAATACGAAATATATACCATTCCGAGCAGCCGTCACAGGAATCTCGGAGGCAGGAAATGCTTCATGGGAAGAAATGCCATTTATTGGCCGTGCAGATAAAGTATATTCATACGGCGGATTTACTAGAAATCTTAGTTTTAATTTGAAAATTGTCATTAGCAGCATTGCCGAACTTGCACCAACATGGCAACGTATTAATTATATCATGACCTCCTATAAGCCATCTAATTATACAAAGGCAGCGGGTTATGTAGCAAGTGGCAATAATGCATATGATAGATTCATGGTGCCTCCAATGTTTATGCTTACATTAGGCGATCTTTATAAAGATCAACCGATACTTATTCAATCCGTTACGTTGACTGTGCCTGATGATGCAGCGTGGGAAACCTACAACGAAGAGAATGTTGGTGCGGGAAATTGGGGATATATGGCAAATCTAATTTCAGCCCCGAAGGCCAAGTTTGGTCAAGTTCCCCGAGAGATTGAACTCGGGTTCACGACGATACTTCTTGAGAAAGAACGTGCTGTTGTTGGCGGTGCAAACTTTGGTCATGCTCCAAGGACCGAAGAATTTATGGAGTGGAATACTGATACTGTTCCTAATGGAAAAGATCCGAATGATTGGCATAAGAATTATGTGGTAAATGTAATATCATAATATGATTCGATACGAAGACATACCAGTGAAAACCCGATGGGACGGAAAACGAGTCTATAAGACGGTTACTTATCCTCTTATTGTTCCACAGGATAGTGATATTCAAGTAGTATCAAACTCCGAAGATTATCTTGATTCCTTAGCCCTCAAATACTACCAAGACCCATCTCTTTTCTGGATTATTGCTTTGGCCAATAATTTGGGAAAAGGTCGTCTGAGCATTCCACCTGGGCTAACACTACGTATTCCTATTGATGTGGGTAGTATTCTTATTAATTATAATCAACTGAATTCACAATAACTTGACTTTTTTGTTGTTGAATGATAAAATATAATTATAATGAACCCCGATAAAGAAAAATTGTGGAAAAAGAATTGCCCCAAATGTGGCGGAGAACAGGTTTATAAATCAGTAAAAAGTTATTTATATTGTATCAGAAAAAATACAAGATGCCGAAAGTGTGGAGGAATAGAAGGCGCTAAATATGCTGATAAATCCTTTTTTCAATTGCCAGAATATAAAGATAGAATGAGTTGTGTTTTAAAAGAAAAACGAACAACCGAAAGTTATGGTGAATCTTTCAAACAAAAATGTCGGGAAAATAAGCTGAAACAGATATATTTTCAAAGTACTCAACGAACATTCAGTCCTATCGCTTGCAATTTCATAGATCAATTTAATTTAAGATTCGGAACAAAGTTACAACACGGAATGAATGGTGGCGAGGTTCAATTTATTGGATATTCGCTTGATGGATATGATAAAGAAAAAAATATAATATTTGAGTATGATGAACCGAAACATCATTCCTTGTCTATGGTTCAAACAGATAAGAAGAGAGAAAAACGTTTGATAGAATTTCTTAATCCTCGGGCGTTTTGGAGATATGACGAAAAGTATAATAAACTCATCGATGTAATTACTAATACGGAGGTCATATGGCAAACGCAATGAGCGAGGCAAATCCTAGTGGCGGAGACCCAGCGGTCGTGGTCCCCTGGGAATCTTGTCTTATCCCCGCCGCTTTAATTTCCGAATTATCTCGTCGCAAGAAGAATCGCAGTTTTCGGTATGTTGAAAATACTGATCTTGCGAATTGGGACAAATATAGGGGACCGATGTCTCCGTGGGTACGCCTTTGTTCTAATAGCATGGGTCGTCAGTTTAAGGCAGATGGTTCAAAAGTTGATAGGGTTAAGCCTGGGTTTGTATTTTATGGTGGTAAGGGGTTTTATTCTGATTATGGATTTAATAAAGCATCTGGAAACCCTTCTATTATTGGGTATGTTCCGAGTGCGGGGCATGATCCGCATACTATTGATAATGATTTGAACGCAGATTATCCCATTCATGTTCCCGCCCCCGAAATTGAACGTATTCAGGTTACAATCCAGAAGGAACACTATCGCCGCGCATCGGTCGAATGGGTTTGTTTCTCCAGGAAACAACTCGAATATATGACTCCTTATTTCCTTATTCCTGGAATTACATGTATTATGGAGTGGGGATGGAATCTTTATAATCCTGTATCGCTAGTTGATTTGACCAATGTAGGTCAACTTGAAAGTTATTTTAATAATCCATATCCTCTTTATACAAACCACATTCTCAGATCAAAAGGGAATTACGATGTCATTTTTGGTATTGTTACAAATTTCGAATGGACGGTAGATGGAAATAAATTTCGATGTAAGACAGAAATAACATCGAAGGACCGTATTTATGCTGGATTAATTGTAGATTCTGCTGCATCAGATAAGTCTTCTACAGATGAAGACTCTGACACTACCAATAAGCAATTCAATAGTCTCATTCAATTTGTTGATAAATCTCTTGACCAATTTAGAAATGTAATAACGACACCTCCCGATGACATACCGCAGTTAAAAGATTTCGTCAAATATGTTCGTGCTACGCACAAGCCAAAGGGTAATGATAATGAATATCTTTACGGTGTATTTTATGGACGTGATCCAAAAGATAATCAGAACAAATTCCAGAATAAGCCAAATACTTCGGAAGATTTTGATTACAAAACTAAGAATGCAGAGTTATGGTTAAACTTGGGACTTGTTATTGATGCCATTAATTTTCATGCGTGTCCGCTTAAGGGAACTAAGGGCAAAGAAATGCTTCGGGTGGATATTGATGATGTTGTTGTTGGGGCACATCCCAATATGATTTCAAGTGATGGTTCCATTTGTTTTATTCCGAACAGTAAATCGCCGCATTATCACTTTGGAATATACGGTCCGGGTAAGACCAAGGCTAACAATTATACCGCAGGAGACTTTTTCGCAAAGTTGCAACCTGCGGATTCTCAAGTTGGTGTTCCAGCTACAGTAGGTGAGGCGCGGGATGCTAATAAACTTCCGGATTTTCGACTTCAGGATGTTTGCGGTCAACTCAAAGTAGCATATCGGGATGATATTGACCAGATTATCAACGCAATACGATATGAAAAGGGGATTGCATCGGGAACTTGTGCTTTTCCATTCAAAGTTCCTCACCCGACACTTCGAAACAATGATTATCCTGCTGATTATTCGGGGTATCTTCGTCATATTTATGTTAGCTTGTCATTTCTGAAAGGATTGCTTGATAATAGTTCGGATATTACCACCTATTATAAACTTGTTGAGAAAGTTCTTGACGGAGTAAATGGAGCATGTGGTGGATTCTGGGATTTACGACTTATCAGTGGCCTCGGGGATGTGACGGTGCCGCCAGATGAGCCAGCTCCAATGAAAATTGTGGATTATAAGTTTATGTCGTTTTCAAACCGTGGAACAGTATGGTCATTTGACTATTTTGATGCGGATAGTTTGCTTCTCGGAATTGGATTTAAACCTACGTTGAGTAATGCACAGGCTATTCGGACGATTTATGCTCCCATGAACAATCCCGATAATAAGACGGTCATTACGAATGGTAATAACGAATTGCTTGACTACCAGTTCCGAGATAGATTACATTTGGGAGAGAATGTTGGGAATGCCCCGACGCCAAAAGCAGATACAAGTGGGTTTGAAGACACGATGCGTGAATTGCAGCAAATTGCCCCGTGTGACGGTTCATATCAGATAACTACGGACAAGAATGTTCGCCGTCTTGCAATACCAGCGACAGATATTCAACAACTTTTACTTGATGATAGTGACGAAGAGAATAATCCTAAATATACGGGTATTATGCCTGGTATTCAGGCAACATTCACTATTCAAGGGATTGGCGGATTGCGTACCTTTATGATGTTTTTGTGTCGTAATCTTCCAGAGCCATATTCCGAAAGGAATATAGTTTTTCGTATTATAGATGTTCAGGAAACCATAGAATCGGGTAAATGGATTACTCAAATCACGGCAGGTATAATTCCTCTCCGAAAAAACATTAAGGCTCGTCTTGGAATTAAAACCTAACTCCTTGACTTATAACTGGGTATCTGTTATTATGCTTAGTCGATGATAGAGACTACCGCAGACCTTACACGGTTTCAACTGGAAAACCATCAAGGCGATTGGATTGTACATGCAATCCCCGAGTTTTCCGACCGTCACCCCGCAGCTTATCCGTGGCCATGTATTCTTTTTATTCGCAATACTTTGACGGGAAAGACTTATTATTATTCGTTTAGTCATCCCGACTCTGGTCCCAAGATTGACGATCTCGTATTTTGTGAGATTCTACGTTCTATGCCTAATCGCAAGTGGGCACTGGATAAAAAGATGTTTGATCAATTAATAAGCACATCAAATGTTTGTGATGCCAATTTGTTGTCGTGGATGCAAAAGAATGAAATTTTTGAAGTTTCAGAATACGAGACCACTGCTCATTACCTTATTCGTAAAAATGCAAATGGAAATGCCAGATTGAATTTGGTCATTCCTTTACTTAAGCATAAAGAAGCATTCGAAGACCTTGCAGATGACTTGACCAACCTTATCGAAGGATACGAACCCGATTTGGCATTCGTTCGTTTTAATGATCTTATTATAGGAACTCTTGGGAAGTTGGAGAAACATGGGATTTTTGTTGATCGAGATTTATTCTTACGCAATTTTGGTAAACATCACGAAGAAGATATAGATAAAAATAATCTGATATATACACAATATCATCCGTATCATTTGTCGGGAAGACCATCCAATACTTTCGGCGGGATAAATTATTCGGCATTAAAAAAGAAGGATGGGACTCGATCATTTATTAAGAGTAGATATAAAGATGGAAAATTGGTATTGATTGATTATAAATCGTATCATCCTCACTTGTTGTCTAGTCTTATAGATTATAAATTTCAAATTGATGATGCATATTCTTTTCTTGCTTCCCAATATTTCAATAAATCATTGGTTCAGATAGATGAATATGATATAAACCAATCGAAAAAAATAACCTTTGAAATGTTGTATGGGAAGATTAAGCCGCAGTATTTACATATAAAGTTTCTCGGACAAGTTCAAGACTTAATAGAGGAATTGTGGAGAAAGTTTAACGCTTGTGGATTCGTAGAAACTCCCGTTTTCAAACGGAAAATATATAAGTCGTGGGTAAAAGATATGACCCCAAACAAATTGATGAATTATATATTGCAATCTTATGAAACTGAACGGAATATGGGGATAATAAAACTGATGATGGATAGGATAAGAGATAGAAAAACAAAAATCATATTGTATCAATATGATTCAGTATTATTGGATTTTCATAAAGATGATGTCTGTATTATGGACGATATAAAAAATATCATGGATTATAAAAATTATCCAATAAGTATTTCCGTCGGAAATGAATTTAATAATATGATGGAAATGCCAATGCAGCATTAAGTATGATGTTCCAAAATATATTGGTTGCTTGATCTTTTATATGTATATTTATACGTGAGTTATGACATCACGTATATTAGACCGAGTATTTAATGAAGTTTGTTTAGACAATCGTATTTCGGATGGCATCTTTCGTCTTGATAATCAGGGCCATATGGATGCTCTTCGAGAGTATTTCATGCAAAAAGGCATTGTTCGGGAAGCAGCCGTCAATGTTACCAATCGCATGGTCGAAGGTCGTTTTCCTGAACGGCAAGCATATAATAAAGATGGAATATTATGTACTTTTCCTACTCCACAACACAAAGCCCGTGCAATTGCTCGTGGCACTCATTTTGAACAGAATCCTGTTCCACAGGCTAATCGTCCCGATAAAAAAGAACCCAAGCACGCTCCACCTGGGTCTAAGCCAGAGCCTGGAGAACTTCCTCCTGATGATGATAATAAAGATGATAATGACCATAAGAAGGATGATGACGATGGTGACAGAGAGAAAGAGCCTACGATTTTTCAAGGTGACAAGCAATTAGATGTTGAACCGCTCCGTGGGGAAGAGCAACCAGAACCTCCGCCGATGCCACCATCACCAACAGTTCCGTCTGCTCCAAGAACTCCTCAGCGAGTTGCGGCAGAAAAGGAAGTTGCTAGACAGATTTTTACAACTGATGGAATGACTCTTTCGAATGTTTCCAATCCATTGGGAAAAGTGAACGAAGAGACTCGTCGTCAGCTACAAGAATTGTTTAAGAAAGCTGACGAGTTAGGATATCGAGAGGCTGTCAACTTTTTGTCCCATTATGTAAAGCCCTAACCAGTCACTTGTTTTAAACTTATGATAGACCAAGATACTAGACAGTTATTGTGTACCTTTTCCAACGCCAATGATTTCCGAGTTATTGCCGAAGAGATACGTAAATTTTATGAGGTTTATAGCAATCGCATTTTTGCATTCGTAAATTCCAAAAACCCCAAGGAAATGTATTTGACGTATAATGTTCTGAATATGCGAAAGGATGCTCCGAAGTTTAGCAATACAATTTTAATACACCGGAAAAAAGAGTTTAATTGTTTATATAGTTTAAACGCTCTTAACACTCTCATTAAAGAAGAACATGGATGTTTGGATAAATCGTTTATATTGAACTGGAAGTTATACTCGGATTCTCTCGTAATTTCGGGAGATGTTTCTGTCCGAATAATCCCCTTAAAAATCTCTGCAATTTTGGACTGAATAAAAGTTATTAGAATAAATCGTTTTCATTTCCTTTCTATGCTATGTATATGGCATATGAAGAAACCACGAAATGAAAAACGAGTAGTCAATCTCCCCAAAGAGGACTTTGATGCCATCAAGGAATACTGTGACGCCAACGCATTTAATCTACCTAAATGGATAGTTAAAATAGTGAGGAAGCATATAGATAAAAATGTGGAAAAAACAATAAGATCGTTCGATGTGTGAATGCTTTGACACAGATCAAAATATGACTACTCCTGAAAAACTAGAATACCATCGTAAGTGGAGATTTTCCCACCAAGAAAATATTCAGCGGTACAGGAAGAATACCAAGGAGAAGCGACGGGTGTGGAGTGGGAAATGGAGAGAATCTCACAAAGACAAGTACCGAGAGTGGATTCAGAAGTGGAGGGTTGATAATCCTGAACGGACTCGTGAGATAGATGAGAAGGCTACTCTCAAAAAACGTTATGGCGTGACGCCAGAAGACTATGCCCGAATGTTGGAAGAGCGAGGCGGATGTTGTGAGATTTGTGGTAGGTCGGGTGCTGATTGTAAAAGAAATCTCTGTATTGACCATGACCATTTGACGGGTAATCTTCGTGGGCTTCTTTGTGTTAAATGCAACCTTGGAATAGGGTACTTCGGTGATAATACGACTCTACTTGAGAATGCAAAATCTTACCTGACAAAATATGCGGGTTTAGAAAAAGTCAAAGATTTTTGTTAAAATAAGTTGCTGAGATCGGTGATTTATGCGAAACTGTGATAGTTATAAACGTTAACTCAATGTTGATTGATGATTAACGATTAACTGATTAAATCATTAAAAAAAGGAAAATTACTATGCCAGTTAACATCCAAAAGCTTGCAGAGCGCCTCAAGCAATTTGAAGATGGCGCAAAAGCCTCAGAATTCGCAAAACTCCTTTGGAAACCCAAAGAAGGAACTCAAATCGTCCGTATTGTTCCATATAAGTTCAACCCCGAGAATCCATTCATCGAGTTGAAGTTTTATTATAAGCTTGCCGGGAACAATTATCTCGCCCCATGCACCTTCGGAAAGCCAGATCCTATTCTGGAAACCATTGATGCTCTCCGTGCAAGCGGAAGCAACGAAGAGAAGGAAATTGCCGCAAAACTCGCACCAGTCACTCGTACCTACGCACCAATCATTGTTCGTGGGGAAGAAGACCAAGGCGTCCGTTTCTGGGGTTTCGGAGTACAGGTCTATAAACAACTTCTGAAGTTGATGACCAATACCAAATATGGTGATATTACCTCGTGGACTGAAGGTCGAGATATCGAAGTCGAATTCCACAAGGAAAGCAATAAGAAAGGTAGGGATGGTAAGTCCTTCCCCGAGACGACTATTCTAGCCGACCCAAATGTTACTCCAGTCGTTGACCCCAAACGTCGTGATCTCATGGAGAAGTTGAAGGAACAGACAGACATCCTTACAATCTTCCCATTGAAGTCCTACGACGAACTTAAGACCGCTGTTGAAAAGTGGTTGAACCCCGACGATGCCGAGGCTGCTGAAATTGTTGCCGAAACTCGTGTCGCTTCCACTGCTGTTACGACTCACGAAGCAGTTCCTGCTACCTCTGCCACGCTGTCGGCACAGCCTTCTGTGGCTCCTGTAACTCAAGCCACATCGGCAACGGTGATTCCATCAAACACCGACCTCGCCAATGAGTTTGAGAAGTTTTTCGAGAAGACCTAATTCTTGGAAAATGAATTAAAATAACTTGGGAATGATGACTGTTATGTTATTATTCCCAAGTTGATTCTTTAAAAATTTTATGACCGACAAAAAGAAGACCTCCAGTAAGCATATTGAATCCGACGCCAATATTGACCGCGATGAATTGGCAGTTTTACTTCAAAAAGAACTCAATAAATCACAGAAAGACGGAACAAAAGTTTCTTTCTTTTTGGATGAAGAGGATGATCCCTCGAATGTGACCGACTGGCTATCCACGGGGTCAAGCATTCTTGATTTGGCAATTTCCAATCGCAAAAAAGGTGGAATGCCAGCGGGTAAGTTTATTGAATTGTCGGGATTGGAATCGTGTGTCACAGAAGATACAAAAATAGAAGTAATTATTGAAGATTGACGCCACGACCTGATATTTATGTTATATTATCCATATGGCAAATAAAATATCAGATCCACCGATTGTCCGTCATATCGTTGACTCAATCACGAATGGGATGAATGAATTCGAAATCCGCCAATCTTATTGTGGATTGGGGAAAAAACCTATTTGGAGAATAGCTAAAGAATATTTGTTAGATGATAAACTTCGCCACAATAATCGAACTCATAGAACAATTCGGGCAAAAGAAAAATCGGAAAAACGACACGTGATGGAATGTCAAGCATTGGATGATAAATACGGCAATATTATTTCGGATGCCATTATTAACGGAGCAATTCTAAATGATGTTTTTATCATTATGAAGGGAATTTCACAGAAACAGGTGCTTCGATTTTTGAAATATAAAAATTTAGAAGCGGTTCGCAGGGAAAATTCTAAACGATACATACGGTCGATCTCCGTTATAAATGGAAGAAAATCGGCACTGACATTAACAGGGAAAGAATCTAGACCAATAACAAATGAAATGGTAAGTAGGTTTCGGGTGTTAAAGAAAAAGCTCAAATATAAGCAGAAAGTATATGATTCGATGAAGGTCGAATTTAATCTTGGTGCCAGAAAAATATATAAAATATGTAGAAAATATGGATTTCCGCAAGATAATCCTCAAACAGGAAACCTTAATCCAATGTATGGCAAATCTCCTGGAAATCAGGCAGGAGTAGGTGTTAAGTGCTGGGTTTTACATGGAGGTGTGAAATATTTCTGCCGTTCTTCGTTAGAATTAAAGGTTGTTTGTCATTTCATTGATACAAACCGATTATTTCAAATATCAAAACATAGAATTCCATATATCAATTCGGATGGAGTTGCGAGAACATATTGTCCGGATATTGTATTGGCCGATGAATTCAACAATCCAATTATTTATGAGATCAAACCGTATGATATGATAGATATGCGAATTAATCAAATCAAAGCGAAGGCGGCGGAACAATATTGTCATAAATTTGGATTGTTATGGGGCGGTTTTCTGACCGAAAGAACTCTAGACCTAACCCGATATGATTTGACATATATTATGGAACGAATACAGGCACAATTAATTATTATGGATAATAAAAATATCGAAAAATTAAAACGAAATATCGTATGAAAAAAACAATAGCGGTTGGAGAAGTAAAAGATTTGCTTAGCCGTGGTAAAACAGTAAAGGTTAAGACCATTGGGGATGTTTATGCTCCTATAATTGGATTCATTGAAAAAGGAATATTGGATACATATAAAGTATTTCTCGATAATGGAATGGAAATTAAAGTTAGTAAAGAACATAGATTTTTTACTAATGTTGGATGGTTAGAAGCCAAAGACATTATTCCCGACAAAACGACTATTCTCTGTGAAGATAACAAGTATCATGTGATAAAATCAGTGAATTATATTGGAAAATATAGAATTGTTGATGTGACTGTAGAACATCCAGAACATTGTTATTTTGGAAATGGTATATTGAATCATAATACTGGAAAAAGTTTAATATGTGCTCAAATGATTGCCGAGACTCAGCGGCGAGGCGGTCTAGCTGTATTTTTTGATTCCGAATTTGCGGTGGACAAGACATTCTGGACTGCCCTTGGGATTGATGTACGAAACGTCAATTATGTTCCCTTCACTACACTCGAAGAACTTTTTACTAAAATGGAACTATGCATTGGTGCCTTTCGAAAAGTCAATAAGGATCGTCTTCTAACTATTTTCGTCGACTCCTTAACCCAAGCATCTGTCGAAAGTGAAATGGAATCTGAGCATGGAGTGGATGGATTCAGTACGGGGAAGGCCAAGGTCATTGCCAAAGCAATGCGAAAGATTACGGGCCTAGTTGCTCGTCAACGTATTCTTACTGTGTTTACCAATCAATTACGTTATAACATGAATGGTGGATTACATAGTGAGAAGTGGATTACTCCTGGAGGAAAAGCATTTTCGTATTCTTGTTCGATTCGTGTTCGTTTCGTTAGTCTCGGGAAACTCAAGAAGGGCGATGAAATTATTGGTATGAAATGCCAGGCCCAAGTTATTAAGAATCGGCTCGGACCCAACTGGCGCACGGCTGCATTTGAAATTCATTATGACTCGGGAATTCAAAACTACAAAAGTTGGATTGATTTTATGAAGCTTTATGGTATTATTACTGGTGACTGGCGTAATTGGAAATACACTCGCCCGAGCACAGGCGAAAAGATTGAATTCAGCACTGCTGAATTTGTGGATAAATTGAATTCGGATGAGGCACTCAAGGAGGAAATTTATAATTCTATCTCCGATACTTATATCATGCAGTATCGTGACCCTTCCGCAAATCCCATTGTTGAGGATGTTGAGGAAACAGGAAACGAAAATGATGACATAACTAAAAATGCCGTTAAGGAAGAATAATGGAACTTAGCCAAACAGAAAAGTCCAGACTCTACGGTATTCTTCAAAATATGAAGGCTGGTCCGAAGAAGGACTGGAAGCGAGATACTAACTCTAGTATTCTTTTGGTAGATGGAAATAATCTATTTCTAAGGGCGTGGAATGCAAATCCTGCTATGGATGAAAATGGAAATCATACTGGGGGGGTAACGGGTTCCTTAAAATCACTCGGTTATGCTATTAAGTTACTTGCTCCGACTCGTTGCGTTGTGATTTTTGATGGGGTTGGGGGTTCTTTCAAGCGGCATCAAATATTTCCCGAATATAAATTACACAGAAAGAATAAAATTCGTCTTAACCGAGCATATGAAGAAATGTCAAGTGCTCCTATTGAAGAGGAAAGTTGTAAGCGGCAATATATTCGATTCACTCAGTATTTACAAGTTCTCCCCGTCAATATTCTCTCTCTCGACCATCAGGAATCGGATGATGTTATTGCTTATTTGGCACTAGATTATTTTAAGAGTTCGAATAAAATCTATGTAATGTCGGCAGATCGTGATTTCCTTCAACTCTGTGATGGTCGTGTCAGTGTTTATTCTCCGACTAAGAAACGTATTTATGGCCCCGCCGAGGTTCTGGCTGACTATAGCATTCATCCTAATAATTTTGTCCTGTATCGGGCACTTGATGGGGATGATTCTGATAATGTCCCCGGCATTGAACTTGCTGGTCCCAAAACCATTGTGAAGCATTTTCCGTGGCTTAATGAGGACAAATTGCATACTGTGGATGAAATCATTAAACATGCCGATGACCTTAAAAATAAGTATAAAGTTTGTGACAATATTGCCAATGGAAAAAGTGTTCTGGATAGGAATGTTGCGCTTATGCAGTTGAAAGAAACGATGTTGACTACGATAGGTCAATTGCATTGTAATGAATGTCTTGCGACAGAGAAGATTCCAATGCTTGACCGCAATGCTTTTTTCAAGATGGTTCGGGAAGATGGAATTGATAGTAATTTACCTAATCATACCCGATGGATTGAGGAAACGTTTGCTACTTTGGATGCTGCTGTTCGTAAGGAATAAACACTTGTCCGAGTTGTAATCAGAAAGAATTTATAATGAAAAAATACAAATTACTTAGACATGGACATTGTTATATTAACGAGCAAGGTGATTTTGTAATTGGGTTGATGAGTGGGAATAAAAGACTCGGCTATACATTCATTGCGAGTTATGCCAATCCGAATGTGATGTTAGGAAAAATCCACATTCAATCTCGAATAGTTCCAAATGATGGACATTGGATTGAGATTCATCCTCAGATGTTTAATGTGGTATCCGCAGTCCATATATCTGGGCATAAAGTAAAATTTCCTTCTGTTAAAGGAACTCTTCCTGTGATTTTGAAATATTGATTTTATTAAACATTTATGGTTAGATGATAATACTAATATGGAAAATAATGAATCTACATTGAAACAGTTTGGTATAGCATTCCAATCTAAATGCATGGCCGCAATGCTTTCAGACCGTGCATTTTTGGAACGAATTATCGATATCGTGTCACCCGACTACTTCGAGACGAATGCTCACAAATGGATTGTAAAGTTTATTTCTACTTACTTCCCTGCTTATCGGGACATTCCAACTATGTCGGTGTTTGCATGTGAAATTATGCGGATACAAGATCCGTTGATGCAAGTTTCAGTAAGAGAACAAGTAAAGATGGCTTATGGTGAAGTTTCAAGCGCAAAGGACTTAAAGTACGTTAAGGAACAGTTCTTAATATTTTGTCGTAATCAAAAATTGAAGAATGCCATATGGACATCCCAAATCTTATTGAAGGAAGGTAATTACGATGGAATTTGGAGTACTATTAGTGAAGCATCCAAAGCGGGTATGGAACGTGACCTTGGGCATGAGTATCTTACTGAGATTGACCAGCGTATGTCTGCAATGGCCCGTGAAGTCGTCAAAACCAATTGGGCCATTATTGATACTCATCTTGATGGTGGATTAGGGAAGGGCGAACTTGGATTTGTCGTTGCTCCTGCAGGAAGCGGAAAATCGTGGTTTTTGGCTCGGCTCGGTGCAGAAGCAATGCTTCAGGGTAAGAATGTTATGCATTTCACGATGGAGTTAAATGATAAGTATGTAGGACTTCGATATGACTCCATTTTTTCTGGATTAGCATTTCAAGAGGTTCGGAAGAATCAGTCTATAGTTCAGAAGAAACTAGACGAAATTAAGTCCAATGGTTGCGGTAAACTTTTTATCAAGTATTTCCCAACTAAGGTTGCTTCCGCCGCAACATTGAAAATGCATATTGACCGATTGCAGTTAATTTCGGGGATTAAGATTGACTTTGTAATTGTTGATTATGCGGACCTTCTTCGTCCGTTCATGCAAGAGAAAAATTCTAATTCTTATAGCGAAGCTGGTAACGTATATGAGGAGCTTCGCGGTATGCTCGGAGAACTTCAAGTGCCGGGATGGACCGCTTCTCAGTCTAATCGTGGTGTTCACGAAGAAAACATTATCGAGGCAATGGGCGTAGCCGATAGTTATCGTAAAATTATGATTGGGGATTTTATTTTGTCATTGTCCCGCAAGAAAGAAGATAAGATGGCGGGCACTGGACGTGTTTATGTAATGAAGAATCGATTCGGGCCTGATGGGAAGTGGTATCCGTGTTCTTTTGATACATCAATGGGCAAAATTGAAATTTTCGAGCAGAACTCTGTCGAAGGAATGGAAATCCTTACTAAAGTGAAAGGTGCCGAGGAGCAACTTAAGGAAATCTTCAGGAAGACGTGGGATAAGACACATAGTGATAACGATGATCCTTCCGTGTAAATATCATGATATAAGTTGGAATGCGTGTATTACAGAAAATTTTCTTGTAAGCTTACGTGTTGGGATTATCTACTTATATCCATTCACAAAAGTTAAAGAAGAGATGATATGGAAATCGTAACAAAATTCGATGACGTAAAAAAAGTCACCACTGAAGAATACTTTCAAAACAACCAATTCTCGATAGATGCTTTCAAAAAGAAATATGCTTTAACATCCGACGAATCCTATTCACAGGCTGTCAAAAGAGTATGTGATTTTGTAGCTTCCGTCGAACCTACCCAAGAACTCCGAGAATATTGGAGTGCTCAGTGGTTTGATGAAATTTATAACGATTGGTGGCACCCCTCGGGTGGAATCATGCAAGGGGCAGGTAGTGGACGTAAAATAAGCCTTGCCAATTGTTTTAGCAAAGATACAGAATTCATTACCGACCAAGGACTTAGAACATTTGAATGGTTTAATGATGGGCAAACTATCAGCGTTATGAATAACTATGGGGCATTTGTCCCCGCAACAGTAAAAAACTTTGGCCCTCAACGACTCTATAAACTTACTCTTGGAAGATATACACTCAAGAAAGAAGTGTTTTGTACTGCTAATCACATTTGGAGAACTGTGGAGAGAGGAGGAACCATAATTGAGAAAACAACGATGGCTTTGTCTCAGTTCGACCAGCTTCCATATGTGAAGCGTAAATGGATGCCTTCAACCGGAGGTTCTCGTTATTATTGCCCAATTGGATTTATTCATGGATATGTGTTTGGAGATGGCGATTATGACAAGGCAACTAATACTTGTCGCCTTCATCTTTGTGGCGATTCAAAAGAATTGGTGAAGTTGTTTAATGGTTTCAATTGGTCTATTATAGAACGAGAGGAAGCAATTACAGTTCAATATCTACCCTCACATTTCAAAAGTGAAATCCCAGAGTTGGACAAATACAATGAAGAGTATGTTCTTGGGTTCTTAATTGGTTATTTTGCTGCTGATGGTTCTGTGGACGACGAAGGAAGAGCATACTTGGCGTGTGCCCACGATGACGTTTTACTTCGCATTAAGAAAATCATAGAAAGCGTCGGCATTTATTGTTCGGACATTCGGTTAATGCGGGATAAATCTCCGTTTGACGGAAACCCAAATCATAAACTTTATGGTATGCACATATGGAAAGACTGCTTGTTCGATTCGTTTTTTACCAAGACAAACCATAAACAAAACTGGGAGACTCACAAAAATTCATTGGAAAAAGACAAATCAAAAGTCAACTGGAAAGTTGTATCGTTGGAAGAAACCGACCGAATTGAGGATGTATGGTGCGTCCAAGTACCAGAATTTCATAATTTTACATTGAGTGGCGGATTAAATACTGGGAATTGTACTACTGTATCCCTCGGTGCTAAACGGGAAGATGAAGAGTGGGATAGTCTTGAGGCAATCATTAAGAATGCTGCCTATACTATCGCCAAGTGTGCTGCTTATCGTCAGGGATTAGGTGTGGACTTTTGTCTAGCTCCAGGAACATTAATTCTCACTGCTGATTTGAAACACGTACCGGTTGAAAAATTAAATGTTGGAGATAAATTGATAGGTTTTGGCGAAGAACTTAATTTTATAAAATCTACATTTAAAGAATGTGTTGTAGAAAGTGTAAAAACAATCCGACGCCCATCATATAGAGTAATCACAGATAAAGGAGAAATGACGGCAAGTTCGGAACATCTTTGGGTGGCAAGAGACAATAAGAAAAAGCCCGATGGTAGAACAATGTGTAATTATGAGTGGAGAACTACGGACAAACTAAAAATCGGCGATGAATTAGCTTTTACAACAACTCCTTGGAAAGAAATTGATTCGTGGGAAGGTGGATATTTATCAGGAATTTTAGATGGAGAAGGTTGGTTAAGTGACCATCAAATAGGTATTAGTCAAAATAAAGGATTGGTTTTTGATAAAATAGTATCTATATTAGATAAATATAAAATCGACTATTATGTATCTCCTAATAATTCCGGGTGTCAATGTATTCGTCCCAAGGGAAAATGGGAAAATGTTAAATTAGTTGGAATGTTTTGTTCTCCGAGATTATTTAAAAAATCCGATTCTTTGTGGAAAGGAAGAAAGATGGGAGGAAGGTCAAATCCACCAGCTAAGATTTTGTCTATTGAGTTTATAGGAGAAATAGAAGTAATAGCTACTGCGACTAGCACAAAAACTTTAATAGCTAATGGGTTTTTAACTCACAATTCACGTCTTCGTCCGAATGGCTGTAAAGTATTGAATTCGGCCAATCAAAGCACTGGCGCAGTCCATTGGATGGAGTTTGAGGACAAAATCGGATATTTTGTTGGTCAAAACGGCCGGATTCCTGCCATGTTATTCAGTATTTCCTGTGACCATCCTGACGTAGAAGAGTTCATCCGAGTCAAGTCTGATTACACCAAGATTCAGAACGCCAACATCAGTGTCCAATGCACGGAAAAGTTTTACAAAGCCGTGGAAAATGATGAAGATTGGGAAATGTCATTCACTGTGCCTGCTATCAAGAAGGGCGACAAAATTTATGTGGATGTGCATAGCATTGATATGCATACTACGAAGGAAAAGGATACTGGACGTTATTACCGCCTCGCCACACATGACCGTAAGAAGGAAGTATTCACCAAGTTAACTAAAGCTCGCAAGCTAATGGAACTGATTGCCAAGAATATGCATCAAAATGCAGAACCTGGTATTCAGAATATTGATATTGCTCGTAAGTATAGTAATTCAGACGCTTTGTACGACGAGAAGGACGAGTATGACTCTTGTATTCTGTCCACTAATGCGTGCTGCTTATCTATTGATGCCCATATACTTACAGATGATGGATGGAAGAATATGGGAGAAATTTATGAGTTGGTAAAAGCCGGTAAAAAGTTTTTGGTAATGTCCTATAACATTGCCGAGAACAAGTACGAATTAAAGGAACTTCTTCATTCGTGGCAACAAAGGAATGACGTTACGATAACACTTACCATTGAAGACGGGAATAAAAAATACGAGATAGAGTGTTCTTCCGATCATCCAATCTTGACTAAAAATCGAGGATATGTTAGGGCAGATTCTCTTACGTCTGATGATGACATAGTGATTCACAAGTAAAATATTGTTCTTTTTCGTTTGTGAGATGATATTTATTGGTATGACAAACTGCGAACTACATAACGGGAAAATAAAACTTGGAGGATACAAGGGAGGGCGAGGATATAGTGGGTATCATACTACACACTTTGGAAAGAAGGTATATCTGCGATCTACACAGGAGTTTGTATATGCTAAATATCTGGACAGCATCGGGGTCTATTATCTAACAGAAAATATAACCTATGAAATAGACGGGAAATCTTACAAACCCGATTTCTTCGTTTATGATGGGACGTTCGATAAGCTCAGAGAGATTGTGGAAATAAAGTACACTAACAAAGAGAAATCGGACTATCAAAGAATCTACTCCGACTTCTTTCGACAACTGGGAATACGTTATGACGTAATGTCAAAGGGCGACATCAAAAGGTTGATCCGTTTAGGGGCAGTCACCAAATTCGATCTTGAAAAATGGAAAAATGAATTTGTACGTCAATATGAAAAGTTTGACTATTCAGGAGAAAAAAACCCAATGTATGGGATTAAGCACTCCGATGAAACTAAAAGCAAGATTGGCGAGCAGACCCGCAAATATTTTCGAGACCCCGAGGTTAGAAAACGGCACCGAGATGCGAGAATTTCATATTGGAAGTCTGAGGCGGGTGGTAGAACGAAGAAAAAATACGCCAAACTAAGAACGGAAGAATCGACGATTAAAAATCCGACGATAACACGGGTTTGTAAGGAGTGTGGAAAAGAGTATGGACGAAGACTAAAAGACCACTACCACGAAGAAACGTGTTCCAACTCCTGCCAACAAAAATACAACTGGAAAACTGGAAAAAATGTGTATCGTGGGAATGCTTTCAAGACGTATCAAAGCAAAATCAAAAAGTACTTTAAAACAATCTTGGATATGGGACATTGTATAACTGTTGGAAACTATGACAATGTAGTCCAATATCAGAAATCGTACGGGAAAATCCCAAAACATTTTGGGATGAATCTTTGTGTTGTAAAGAAGTACTTTGGATCACTCACTAATCTCAGGAAGGAAATGAAGTAACATGGGAAAACTTATAAATGTTAGAATAAATCATGAAGTAAAACCTCTATACGATATAGAAGTGAAAGATAACCACAACTTTGTGGTGAACGGTGGGGTTGTGGTAAAAAACTCGGAGCAATACCTCTCCCGAGAGTCGCTATGTGTCTTAGCGTCAATCAATTGTGGCAAGTTCTCGGCCAAGCGGGAAATCTTCATGGGCCAATTAGAGAAGATTGGTCATTCCGTCAATCGTTTCCTCGATAACGTCAATGAATGCGAGTTGGTAAGTCATACATTTGCAACTCCGCATCAAGAGTTGGCTATTCGTAAATTGCGTCGGACCGGTGCGGGTGTAACGAACATTGCGGCATGGCTTTTCAAGAAGGGCCTTTCTTATGGTTCTAAAGAAGGTAATGAAGCTATCGAAGAGTTTATCAAGTGGTACAACTATTGGCTCTATATCAGCACCGAGGAATTGGGACTTGAGAAGGGGGACTTTGGGCTGTTCAATAAAGAGAAGTGGCGTGAAGCTCCATTCGTAGCTCGTATCATCAAGGAGTCGGAAAAGATGCATGAAGAGTTCAAGGTTCCTATCCTCAAAGGTACTCATGCTCGCAATGTTACTGTCAGTTCTATTGCTCCTACGGGTTGTGTTGAAGAAAATACACGAATCGTTACTAGCAATGGATTATTAAAAATAAAGGATTTGATTGGTATTAAGCCAAAAGAAAAAGAGTTTATAGATTATAATGATGATGTGAGTATTTGTCATGAGCATGGAACGTCGGATATAGTATCTTATTATAATAATGGGGTGATAAACGGATATGTCTTAACTTTAGATGACGGACGGCAAATTAAAATGTCCGAGACTCATAGAATTCGGATTTTAAATGGTGGAAAATATGATTGGAAGTATGCTCCTGATATTACGGTGGATGATATAATAGTATCTTATATGGGTGTAAGTGAAATTTGTTCGAATTATGTTACACTGAATTGCTGTGCAACTAGCAGCCATCATAATTCATCTATATGCAAGTTTCCCGAAAAATTAACCGAACAATTGGCGGAATATATTGGATTATTTACTGGTGACGGTAGTATAAAATTTAGAAGTGAAAATGGAAAACTTGATGGCATAAGATTTCCCGTATTTGGCGAAGATACTGATTTGGTGGATCATATTGTTAAATTAACTAACGACTTGTTCGGGTTGAAGTGTACAGTGACGAAATCCTCCGATAAAAATATGTATGAGATTTCGACTCATTCTATAAATCTCGGTACATATTTGATAAATAATGGATTTGAGAAAAAATCAAACATTTCGGATATTTCTTCTTGTAAAGAACATACCTATAATATTCCCGAATACATATTCCATTCCCCGAAATCCGTAATTGCATCTTATTTGAGAGGTTTATTTGAAGCGGATGGGTCTGTATCGAATGGGCATATAACATTTTATTCTAAATATGAACATATTACTCGTCAAGTACAAGAACTCCTTATGTATCTGGGAATACAATCATATCTTAGCAAAATGACCAAGGGCGAGGATGGGTGGAATGAAGAAATGTTTAGAACCACAATAAGATTTAAGCACAGTAATTTAAAATATAGAGAGTTGATTGGATTTATTAGTCATAGAAAATCCCAATCGTTGTTGGATTTCGATTATGCAATAGATTGTGAAAAAATTTATGTCGAGTTTAGTTTAATACAAACAATACAAAAAACTTTGTCGCGATTATTGTCGTCTAAATCCAAATTGTATTGTCGATTAACTACTGCAATATGTAATAACAAATTTGATAATGTTATCTTTTTAAATAGAGATACCTTGAATGATATATCTACGTACGTTGAATTGGATTTATATTTTCCATTTGCTTTAAAAAATTATGTCACGTCTAAAGTAAAATCTATAACCCGGGAAAATTTCCAAACGTATGATATAGAAGTCTCAAATCCAAATCATACTTATATTACTGCAAATGGAGTTATAAATCATAATACTTTGTCCTTGATGTTTCGTGACTTTGTATTGTCATATGGAATCGAGCCTGCCTTTTTCATGTACTTCTGGAAGCGTACTCGTATGTCTGGTAAATATGAGTATTATTTCTGTGTCCCTCGTGTCATTCGCGACGCATTTACGGAGGCGGGGGTTTCTATTCCAATGAATTCAGATACCATCAAGGATACGTGGGATGGCAAGCTTGGCGTTCCAATTGCTAAATTCATAGAAGAACATAGGCATAAGTTCAAGTTCAAGGAGTCTATTGATGTGTCTCCTATGGATAAGCTTGAGTTGATGTCCAAGACAATGAAATGGATTGATAGCTCAATCTCAGTGACTTATATGCTTCCGATTGGCTCAACATGGAAGGAAGTTTATAACTTCATCATAGAGGCTCATAAGCGAGAAGTTAAGAGTATTGCCGCTTTCCCTGATAAGAAGATGTACGGCATTGTTTCTAATATGCCGTTTAAGACCCTGGCATTTAAACTTAAGGATGAGAATGTAGTCATTGGGCATCAGAACTTTTCTGACGATGAACTTAAAGAATTGAACTTGTCTCGTGAAAATATTCAAACTAAGACTACGGAATATCCCAAACGTCTTCCATCCATTGATGCTGACATTCATGTTGTTTCAGTTAAAGGCGAGAAATTCGTTATCGTGGTCGGTATCCAAAATAATCAACCATATGAAATCTTTGGAGGACATATCAATGGGTTTAGCTTCAAGTTTACTCAGAAGAATGGTAAGATTACTAAAGTTAAGAGGGGACAGTATGCTCTTGAAATTGATGACATCTGTATTGAGGACTTTTCTAAACAATTTACTCCTACCGAACAAATTCTATTTCGTATGGCATCCATGAGTATGAGACATGGAGTTCCAATAGAATTTTTAGTACAACAACTTCAAAAAGCAACCGATGATATTACCAGTATGGCATCCGCTGCTGCCCGAGTTCTGAAAAAATATATTAAAGATGGCACTATCGTTAATGGTCAGAAATGCCCGTCTTGTAATGGACAATTAATTTATTCCGACGGATGTTGTACTTGTGTATCTTGTTCGTGGAGTAAATGCAGTTGATATAATAATACTATTTGCAATAGATGCCGTTAAGTATTTTCATACTTATTGCTATTTATATTTATATTTATATATGAATATGGGTAAACAATTTATAAATTTCAATTCAAACGACAATCTCCAACGTATTCGCGAATTAACTATTGAGCAAGATGTTCGTCCAATGCACGAAATATTAATTGTAAAGGGATCTAAAGTTAAATTACAGTGTAACTCTGGAGCATCTACAGGTCGAGGATTAATGAAAAATGACAAGGTAGCAGTTCAATATCTTGAATTTGACCCAGTTACAGTCATAAAAAGACATTTTCTCTATGAACCAGAATGGGTTATGGTAGTTAGCGGAAAAATATTTCAGGAAACTAATGGTATTATTACCAGTGCTGTTGCAGGTCAAAGTCTTTTTATACAGGCAAATGTCTCACATATTTTATATACTGTAGAATCATCCTCTGCCATTTTTGTAACAATCCCCCCCTCAAAAGATTATCCCGAAATGGAAAGTTTAGTGGAGGAATTGGATTTTAGAGATAAAGAGATAGAACGTCAACAAATAGTTTTTAAACGGTTATTTGTGTCGGCTCCTATTGGAATTGCATTGATAGATTCATTGACAGGACAAATCTGCGAAGCCAATCCATTATTTTGTAAAATTACAGGCAAAACATTAGAAGAATTGTCATGTACTAATTGGATGAGTTTTACGCATCCAGATGATATTCAAGAAGACCTTGATAATATGGCAAAAATGAATTCGGGAAAAGTTGACGGATTTGTGATGGATAAACGATATATTCATAGTAATGGAAGCGTTGCGCGGATCCATATGACAATAGCAAAAATGCCAGTAAAAAACGGACAGTCTCCACAACATTTTTGTATGGTGGAAAATATTATTTCGGAACAAACTGAGGATAATCGTGGAAAATAAAATAGATATTAAGGTTGATCAACCACCTTCATTTTTGTCATTACCTGAAAAGGTAACGAATTCTAATAATGGATGGGGAGAATATAAAATGCTAGTGTTAAAACAACTTGAGTTTTTATCTAGTCAAATAGCAGATATTGCAAAAATATTGTCTAGAATTGACAAGGAACAGGGAAATTATTCTACTGTAATAAAATCTAATATTGATAATCAGAATATTATTGACCGATTAAATGTTGATGCTGGTCTGTTGGTATTATTAAAAGAAAAAATTGAATCATTAGAAAAATCTTTCGTGTCCAGCAATCATTCGTTGGATAAACGATTGGAAACAATGAACGAATTTCGAGAATCATTAAAAGACCAGACCAAGAATTATTTTACCAAACCAGAACATGAACTTTATGTGCAGTCGGTCGAAAAAGATTTAAGGATGTTACGAGAAAGTAAAGCGACTCTCGAAGGAAAAGCTAGTGAGAGGTCGGTAGTGTTTACGATGGTTGTGGCTATAATAGGTATAGTTTTATCATTTGCTTCTTTACTACACACTTTCGTGGATGCTGCGGATAGAAAGCAATCTTCAGCATCAATAGTTCAACCAATAAAATAAACGAGGAAAATAAATATGAATAACTGTAACGGCAAATACATTAATTCTGATGGAAATGAAATTAATCGGAAGGAATATGCTATGCTAATTCCAGATATTTCTATGCGAGATTATGTGGATACCAAATTCACTGGCTTAACAGGCCTATTTGAAACAAAAATAATGGCCAATGAAAAGGCAGTTGAGCTTGCTTCCAGAACATTATCTGCCCGACTTGACCTTATGAACGAGTTTAGAATGCAACTTAGGGATCAAGCTAGCACTTTCTTTCCACGTTCAGAGCACGAAATCTATACCAGGGCCGTTGACAAGGACATTCGTGAGTTGAGAGAAAGTAAAGCTGAACTGGCAGGCAAGGCCAGTGAGAAATCTGTAGCATTTACTATGATTGTGGCCATGATAGGTATTATCCTGTCATTTGCTGCATTGATGCATAGTTTCGTGGACGCTGCCGATAGAAAGCAATCTTCAGCAACAATAAGTCAGCCAGTGAAGTAATATTGCTTTTTTACCTTATTTTTCATATTTATAGAGTAATGAATGCCATCAAATTTCAAAATATAATTCGCCGTGTTCTGCTTGAAGAGGTAGAAGACAGAAAGAAAGAAGAAGATAGAAAAAAGGAGGGTAATTGCGCCAGAGTTCCTGAAATGAATGCAAATGGCATTGATTCTATCAAGAAGCCCAAGACATTTGGGTCGGACCCAAATTCTCGGGATGTAATGAGTAAAGAATCCTTAGTGACCGATTTGAAACGGGTGACTGTGGATATTGACAAGGAAATTACAGTTATGTGGGATGACCATGACGATTTGATGGTTAATTCGAGAGATTTAAAGTTTATTCGTATTTCGCCCCGATGGGAAGATTGTTATGTTATTGAGATGATGACACGTAATGAGGATCGCATTTGGATTACGGGTCAATCATGGGAGCAGGTTAAGGATTTTGTCAAACTTAATTTAAAAAACGATGACAAGTATCCGACTGCGGTAGAAAAGGCATTCGATAAATCCTATCGTAACCGAAAAGACCAAACTCCATCCGTAGACAAGGGGCTTTCACAAAAAGATAAGCCTAAGACATTACCACTTACTACTGAAAAGCCTTCCGAGACTAAGAATAAACAGAAGAATTATACTGAAAAACAAGTTAAGGACGAAGACGACCTTCCTAATAGGTCAATGAGAGATGCGACTGAATTTAAGTCTCAACTTTCCCATAAGGTTAAAGACCCAGTTAAACTCCGAAAACGTAAGCCCGACACTAAGCTGTCAATTCCAATTTCAAAACAAGACACTAGCAAGCTATAAGTTTGTTTCCATCCCCTAAAGGAGCCGTTTGGCTCCTTTTTTGATCAACTACCCCTGCCTAAAGGCAGGAGTTTGTAATACTTCCCTATTAGCAGAAGATTTACATACAATAGGCTGATTGATTGCAGCCCGAGAAATATTTATACTGGCATTGTAATCTGCATTAGTAGAATACCCACATTTCTTACAAGTAAATAATTCTTGTGTTAATCTATTATCTTCTTCACAATGATTGCATTTACTGCAAATTTGAGAAGTATATGATGGATTAACAAATAATACTGGTATTCCTGCTATTTTTGATTTGTAAGTAATAAATTCCCGCAATTGTCCGAAAGACCATTTACCGAGTCTTGCGTTATTATCCCGCAATTTCTTGTTAAATTTTTTAACCGTTTTCTTGGAATAAAAATGTAAATCTTCTAACTTAATTCCCATTTCAAGTGCCTTTGCTTTCACAACAATCTTCTTACTTATACAATGATTTGTATCTTTCTTATATCTATTTTCTTTTTTACCGATTTTAACTAAATGTTTTCTTGCTGATTTTGTTCCTGTTGACTGTAAATTTGATTTTAATAAAGTAATCTTTTTTCTATAAGTTCCAATTTTATCTCCTGAATAAATCTCTCCGTCCGATGTTACTGCAATATTGACGATTCCCATATCAACCCCCAAGAATTTATCAGTTTCTATCGGTTTATTCTCAATTTCATCATAAACAAAATTAACATAAAATTGTTTTTTTACTTTATCATACATTAATTCACACTGGCCACATAAATTCAAATCACTAAGTTTTTTATGAGATTGATATGGAATTTTAATTCTACCACTCAGAACCATTAATGAGACAATGTTGTCTTTTTTAATGGTAAAATTTCTGGTGTCATAGTCTATGGAACCATACTTGTAATAATTTATCAATGTATTTCGTTGGTCTTTATTGGCATAGGATGAAGAAACTTTTCTTACTACGAGGATTGCCATTTGGGATGAGAGATTGTATTTCTGTTTCAATTCGTAATACACTGATTTCTGCAATAACATTTTATTAAATAGTTTGGAATGGAATGCTTTTTCGGCAACCCAGTTACAAGCATTATTAAAATTCTCCATAACATCAAGTAATTGTTGATGTTGTGAAGTAGTTTCTAATAATTTACATTTAATTGTTATTTTCACTTATTCAATCTTTCACCATATAACTATAATGTAGGAATATGAAAACGTCAATTATTTTTATTTATTTTATGGTGTCAATTCCTCCCTTACCTAAAGGAAAGGGATTCCTTGCCACAAGAAGGTTGACATGTGAGTTGGAGTATGATAGTATAGTATTAATGCGGAATTCAGAAATTAATTTAATAAATTGTGTTTCTCTGAAACCCGAAAGATTAATTATCTCAGACCTTAAGTGGAGATATTTAGTGCGTGCGGTGTTGCGTCAGAAAAACATTCTTCTTATAGGAGAATCGGGAACGGCTAAAACTTTAGCGGCAAGGTGTGTGGCAAGTGCATTAAAGAGAGACTTGTTTATCACGAATTGTGGGTCTTCCCAAGATGCGCGAGCAGTTTTAATCGGAAATACCGTCTATAAAAAAGAAATTGGAACCGTCTTCCATCCTTCTGCGTTTGTTAAAGCTATTACAACGCCGAATACTATAATATTGCTGGATGAACTCTCTCGTTCAACACATGATTATTTAAACATTATTTTGCCCACGATAGACCCCACGCAACGAACACTTAGACTAGACGAGGACTCGGTTAGTACATTGATAAAAGTGGCAGATGGCGTGTGTTTTATAGCTACGTCAAACGTAGGAAATGCCTATACAGCTACAAAAATCATAGATAAAGCAATAATCAGAAGATTTCCGATTAAATTGGAAATGCCGCCATTGTCTGGTGACGAGTTGAAGCATCTTTTCGGTATCCTATTCTCTTCAAGGACTGATGAAGAAATCAAACTGATGAAAACTTTGACTGCTATTTCTGATGACTTGATTGCTCAATGTAATATGGAAGATGCTAAAATATCTACATTTATCTCGGCGGCTTCACTCGTAGAAATGGCCGAACTTGTAATGGATGGATTTAACCTCGAAGAAATTGCCGAAGCTGCGATTTATTCCGAATATCCAGAGGAGGGTGGGGCTGACAGTGAGAGAAATTTCGTAAAAGCATCAATTCAGCGATATATTCCCTCAGATGCAAAGTCTCCAATAAATGATCCACTGAAAAATAAAAAGAAGGCTTCGTTTTAGTGGTTGAGGTTTCTATCCTATATTTATAAGGTGAAAGGACATATAGTATATGAAACAGAAAGTATGTGGTATTTATAAAATAATCAATAAAGTTAATGGTCATTTTTACATTGGAAGTTCGACAGATATAAATTGGAGGTTTTATACTCATAAGCGGCTTCTTTCACGAAATGAGCATTTCAATATTCATTTGCAGAGGGCGTGGAATAAGTATGGCGAAAATAATTTTGATTTTTCCATTTATCAGGAAATGAAAAAATCTGAATGCTTATCGGAAGAACAAAAACTGATAGACGAGCATCATGGAAAGGATTATTTTTATAATTTAGACAAATGTGCGAAGATGACGAGTGACGACGTTAATAGGAAACGAAGTGATTCGTTAAGAGGAAGAAAATGGACAGATGAACAGCGAAAAAATGCATCTTTATCGCAAAAAAATAAAAAAATTACTCAGAAGATAATTGATGGGCGACAGAAATCGGCGGAAGCATTGATAAAATGGCGGAAAGAACATCCCGATGAAGTGAGAAAAATAACATTGGAAAACGCAATAAAACGAGTTGGATGTAAGCAGTCAGAAAATTTCAAGAGAGTAATGTCTGAGAAAATGCGAGGAAGAATAATTCCGGAAGAAACGAGGCTAAAAATAAGTATGGCCCAGCGCGGGATTCCTAAAAAACCAAGGACAAAAGAGCATCAAGAAAAATTAGCTGCTAGTCAACGTGGGAAAAAGAGAAGTAAAGAGACCTGCGAACGATTGCGACGTTCATTATTGGCATATTATAAGAATGATCCCGAGGCAAGAAAAAAAAATAGCGAGCGAGTCAAATCTTTTTTTGAAAACCCCGACAATAGAAATGCTGCAAGTGAAAAAACAAAGTCATATTTTCAAAATTCGGAGAATAGGAAATTGCAGAGTGAGCGGATGAAATTGTATTATCAGAACAGAAGACAAATATGAAGGTTATTGTCAGATATTTAGGTAAGACTGAAGAGTATATAATTAAGGTTTCCAAGGGACACGATACTTTTTTTGACGCTGCCAAGCAAGCAATGCAGAAACTTGATTCCACACAGCCAAGGAATGTTTCTGTTATATTAGAATGTCATCAAAAAGGTAGGCGGAAGTCACACTTCTATAATACTTATTTTGTATTGTTGTCGGCGGGCATGTCTGCGGAAGCAGATGCCCTTCGTTGTCGTTTCCAACAAGAATTTGGAATCGACCTCGCCAAAGAACCTGTGATGGCATAATGCATTTGGGTAAAAAAATATCTCCTGCTGAGATTGACTTTTGGTTAGATACCGATAGGTATTCTAACTTTATTGAAGACGGGCCTAAGAACAAATCTCTTGTTTTTAGCATTGATATGGTAAGGCTGGCATCAATTCGTTCTGCGGTATCTAATTTTGTTCGTATTCTTACTCGTCGTGTTATTCCTGTCTATTTCTGTAATGTGCCTGACAGTTTTAATTATGCGGGAAAGCAAATTTACATCTCGGCAAAGATAAACACCAAGCGGGATTTCGACGTTATTGTTGGGCTTGCTCTCCATGAGGCGGGTCATACTCTTCTGACAGATTTTGATGTAGTTAGACATGCATATCAAAATGTGCCAAGGGAGATATACAAATTGTCCGATTCTAAAAACATACGGCGTTCATCAATGGAAAAATTTATGCATGGTATGTGGAATGTAATTGAAGATCGTTATATTGATACCTATGTCTTCAATGAAGCTCCCGGGTATCGCGGCTACTACGTTGCTATGTACGAAGAAATGTGGAATTCGCCAGAGATAGATATAAAATTGTTAAGCGATGATTGCCGATATCCTAGTCTTAAGTCCTATGACTTTCGCATTACGAATTTCACGAATGAGAATACTGATCTTCTTGCCTTGCCTCGGCTTGAAGATATAGCTCAACTCATTGATATAAGTCATATAGATCGACTCACTACGACGAGAGATCGTATAGAAACAGCGTTCAAGGCAACGGAAATTGTGTTGGATTGTATAGATAAGCAAGAGAAGCTTGAATCTAGTGGCGGTGGTGCTAAGTCATATAAAACGCAGCAAAGACTAGCCGACCCACGTGACTATTTTGATTTCGGGGATGGGGACTCCAAAGCTAGTAATGGGGATGAAAAGATGCCCGATAACAAGGGCGGAAAAGATAGCGATGGAGACAACGAAGAACTCAAGGATGTTGGAACAGAGATGATAACGGAAATCTCGAATATTATCACTGGTAAAGACCCTCACCCCGAAAATCTTAAAGACAACGAGAAAGCAGTCAATCAAACTTCCGACGTTCCTGCGGACAAGAAAAACGCCCGAGAGATTGATGCTCTCATGGATAAGCAGCGCAGGTTTATGCAAGGTGACATTATTAAGGAAGCGGTGACAGATTATCAAAAGGCACTCCTGGACCTGATTGAGAAGCATGGTATTATTATAGTTCAAGTGGATGTGCCTATGGTAGTGGCGGGGAGTAATGCATGTTTTAAGGTAGATTGCGTTGTGGTACATAAAATGAGTAAAGAACTTGTCCTGTCGGGCAATGACATGTTTCCGATGTCAGGGGCTATGCAGATTGGTAAAGACACCCCAGAACCCCCTAAAGATGTTGCTGAGGCAGTTAAAAAGGGTATCCTGTTGGGCACTAAACTCGGTAGGAAACTTCAAATACGTATGGAAGTCAACCCATTCAAGGAACTTCGGAAAAAATGGGGGAAAATCAATAAGCGTCAGCTTCATGAAGCCGCATTCGATGCCGAAGACATTTTTCAAAAAATCCTCATTGAAGAACATGCAGGTGCTAATTTACACATTACGGTGGATGCAAGTAGCTCAATGAGTGGATTAAAATGGTATAAGACTATGACCGCCGTTGTAGCTATCTGCAAAGCGGCAAGCATGATTAGCAATATTCATGTCACAGTCTCTTTTCGAACAACACAATCTACGAGTGGAGCAACGCTTCCATATATTGTATTAGCATATGATTCCAAGTTGGATAAGTTTAGCAAAATAAGGTCACTTTTCCCATATCTCGTTCCAAATGGTTGCACTCCCGAAGGATTGGCCTTCGGGGCTACTATGAGTTTATTCGAGGGTATTACCCCCGACGAAGAGGACCGATACTTTCTTAACCTGTCTGATGGAGAACCTTGTTTCCATATGGTTGCCCCTGATACGAAGGTGGGGTTGTCTTATAGTGGTGAGACTGGGGCCGAGCACACCAAAGCCCAGGTGGACAAGATTCGTCGCCTTGGGGTAGAGATTTTGAGTTATTATATCGAAGATGAACGGGGGAAAGTGAATGTTACAAAAAAATCGAAGGATGACCAGACTATGGTGTGGTTCCGCAAGATGTATGGTAAAAATGCGAAATTTATTCGAGTTGATGAGATAATGGATTTAGCAAAAACTCTCAACGAACTCTTTTTGACGAAGAGTGATAAATAGTTCTTGACATATTATATGTGGCATGATATGATGTTTACAATTCCGAGAACATCTAGTTAAAAATCATATGACGAAAAATAAAACAAACCAAGTTGTGACTTGGCCAACGGCCACGTTATTCACAATCAAAGAACTCTATGAGCACAATCCAAATTTCGTTGAGATTACTCTTCGAGTAAGACTGAGTAAGGCGCAAGAGGCAAGAAAAGTTGTTGAAATTGGCTCTATCCCATGCAAAACGGGTCGTCCGCAGAAAGTGTTTTCGTTGACTCCTGTATCCAAGCTGACATTGGAACGGGCAAGAGCTAAACGCATCAATCTTGTGGATAATGCAGATAGACTAATTCAAGTAATGACCATAAATACTCCTACTCCTTCTTCTCTGACATCAGTGGATGTTAATATGCCAGTTGTCGTGGGAGCAAACTAATTAATTTGATGCCGTGTATTTCGTATGAATAAACCCCGAGTTCTCAAAAAGTTACATCCTAAAACATACCAGATATATGGCATCTTCGATTTTTCTAAGAAGAAATTAATATATGTTAGCCTTGATTATGACGAAATAGAGTTGCAATTTGAGTTGGGGGATTATGGTGACAATTTTGACATTATCTCTTTCACCGTGATGGTACATTAGTATTCATATGGGTTTTTTATTAATATCTGATATTTTACCTATCCACGGCATTCCTGTAAATAATGTCCATCCATTGTTTCCCCATTTGTAAGTATAAACGGTCACTTCCATAGACTCTTTTCCATTTTTTATGATTTTATCGAGATGTTTTAGTTGTCTACTCATTTCTAATTTTGTTGCCCATATTATAGGTTCTTTCAAATCGTTAGCATCATAAAGCATAGAAGTTCTATCGTCAATACAGAAAATATTAAACGTGTGGTTTTTAACTTTTCCTTTTTTGTTTGAATTGATTACATTTAGAGATAATGTCATATGCCTATAAATAGAGTGAAACAAATTATTATGGAAAATCTTTTCTATTAAAAAAAGTTGCTTGATGTTTTTGTATGTGATATGATATTTACAATGAGAGACAATATTTTTGTATAAAGGATAATAACAATGGGACGAACTTTCAGAAGAGATAAACCGTTCCGTCCAAAGGTGCATGGACGGGTGTTTAATAAAGATTATCAGCCGTGGAAGAAACCTAAGAAGCAATCCAAAGAGAATGACGAACTACCTGTTTCGGAAGACATAATACAGACAGATATAATACAGACAGATATAATACAGACAGACATATGACGATATTCCTATCAATACTAACGGTTCTTTACATTATTGTGGTTACTGCTGCACTTTTTGCATTGTATAAGGTGATAGTTGCCCTTAATAAGAAACTTGATATTTTACAAACCGCGTTTAACGAACCTCTTAAAACTCTTGATGATCAACTTAAGGTCTTATATGAACGAGTGGACAAGATGGATGACAGAATCCCAGTCATCGTCGGGTGGTGTGAGACTCTGAGAGAGAATCAAGATACCTTACAGGGAGATTTGGAAAAGGCATTTTATGGCACCAAAAAAGAAATCCGAAAAGTTGAAAAGCAGCAAGAGCGAGTCGCTGCTGCCGAAGAGAAAAAGTCTGTTTGACCACGTTAAAGCAATTCGGCAAGTAAAAGATCCGAATTATTATAATAATCTATCGGAAGATGATCGCAAAACATTCAATCACTACATGATTGTTCGTGCGCTCTCGATGGATGCCTCCATTGTCGAAGAAATGGCGCAACTTTATCAATTGTTTGATAAAATTCCCTCTCCACAATTTTACCAATTGCTTATTGCTCTGGTTCCACAAGACTTTCGCTTCTACAAGTGGATTAAGTCCCGTAAGATGAATCATAAGAAGGAACTGCTCAAAATTGTAGCCAATCGGTTCGGAGTATCACAATTTGAAGCCAATGACTATATCAACATCCTTTTGAAGACTGAGGAAGGTCAAGGCGAACTTGTATCCATTTGCCGTGCAACTGGTATGGATGACAAGGAGATGGAAGAAGTCTTCGATGATAAGGGCAAAGATGAAGACGTATGACCAGAACATGTTGGATGCGATGCGGGCACGAGATGAACGCATTTTACGAGAGCGACAGAATATACCGCCCGTTAGTTCTGGGTTCACGTCTGAGACGTTGAAGGAAGCAATAGCGGATGCCAAGGCGGTTAGGCAGACGGCCCTTCTCAATGCTAAGATTGCACTGGAAGAAGCGTTCGGCAAGCGGTTTGAAGATATGTTTGCAGACAGGTTATACCGAGACGGTGAAAACGTTTATGAACGACAATAATATGAAAAATAAAATATGGAAAGTATATCGAGCGTCTTGTTCTAATTTGGATGGCATAACCATAACAACGTATAGAGCAAGGTTATTCGGATTCACAATTTGTAAGTGGAGAACGAAACATAAAGCATGTGCTGCCGACTGGAGTTGAAATAAATATTTTTCAGTAGTTTTTTCAGTATTGAATAATACTTATAGGTATGGGAAGATACAGGATGTATAAGACCAAGAAAGACCGCCAACAAGCAAAACAAAGGTGGAACCATGAGTATTATATCAGAAACAAAGAGCGAATTGACCAACGAGCAAAAGAGCGATACCACGAAAAAGTGGGAACGGGTATGTCCGAAGTGTAATGCCCCAATCTCATACAAGAGATATTGGGATTGGGTGTATGGAAGTCGCAATGGTGGAAATTGTAAACGGTGTATTGCTATATCGAATTCTGAAAAGTGTAAGGAACTTTTCCGAGGAAGTGGAAATCCTTTTTATGGGAAGAAACATTCCGAGGAAGCCAAGTCGAAAATTTCTGTTGTTCATAAAGGCATAAAACAGACGGGACACACGCTGGCGGAATCTCGCCGAACTATAAAAATTGCGAAGGCATCTCAACAGGGTAAAAGTCTTTATCAAATGTGGGTAGATAAATACGGAAAAGAAATAGCCGACCGGAGAATGGAAGACGCCAAAAAGAAGTGGTCTTTGTCTTCGAGTGGTAAGAATAATCCGATGTATGGGAAACCGACTCCCAATGGTGCAGGCAATGGATGGGCGAATTGGTACAAGGGATTTCATTTTAGAAGTTTAAGGGAACTCCAATATTACATAAATGAGATAGAAGGTCATAATGTTGTATGTGAGAGTGCTCAGGGGAAAAAGTTTAGAATACCATACAAAGATTGGGCAGGAGTAGATAGAACATATAAGCCCGACTTTTTCGTGGATAATCATTGGTTAGTGGAAGTCAAACCACAAAAGTTGTGGAATACGAAGGTGGTAGTATCCAAAAAACTTGCGGCGGAAGAGTTTTGTAGGCGAATGGGTTATGAATATAAACTTGTTGATGTAGGACTAAACTCATCATTACTCAAAGAAAAATATCTCAATGGCGAAATAAGGTTTGTAGAAAAGTATAAAGAGAGGTTTGAGAAACATGCAAAAATCAAATAACATTACGGTTTTGGGGGTTTCGGGGTACGCCCGCTGCGGAAAAAATACCTTTGTGGAAATAGCAAAGAATATTTTGACCAAAAACAATTATTCTGTTATAGAATTGGCATTTGCCAATAAACTGAAAACTGAAGTTCAGGAAATGCTTCGAAGAAACGGGTTCAAGTTGGATATATTCGGCATGACGCCAGAACAAAAAGAACACGTTCGACCTCTTTTTGTCTTTTGGGGATGTCAACGCCGATATGAAAGCGAAGGTGGTATGTATTGGGTCAATGAAGTAGATAACCAGCTTCGAAACATTATTATCGATGCTCAGAGAGGTGGTGTGTCAACTGATCGAATGGTTGTTCTCATAAGTGATTGCAGATTTCCCAACGAAATTGAATGGGTTCAGAAGAAATGGAGTGGTCAAGTTATTCATTTGAAAAAATGGAGAAGTGAATGGCGTAAGAGTGGACAAGATGGAAGCGATTTGTCAATGATGAAGGTATATGATTCTGCTCCTAATGAAGAAGAAGCAAAACAAGATCCAATCATCGAAGCTATGGCCGATTTCAAAATTGAATGGGAAGGAAAGGGAAAGTTAAGCATATTGGATGCTTCTATAGAAACGGACCTTCAGGAGGTTGTCTTGGAAACCCTCAATTCTACCAAGTTCTTTAGGCATAAGTCTAACGGCATACTAACCCTATGAGGGTGCCATTATCAGTGTAGAATTGAATTTGACGGTCGTCAGTTTTGGATAGAAATTCGTTTTTGAATTTGGGAATTATATTGTGGACTGCGTTCATATAAACTACGGTGCAATTATCGTATAGTTTCTTTTTTTCTTCTGCTTTGTGACAATTGCACATTGCATTGTAATTGTTAATACAAAATACAATTTGCTGGAAACTCATGTCCAAATTCTGTAACCCTTTGTTACTCACAAAGTTGGCAAATTGAGTAGCATTGCGAATGTCCATATATTATCCTAGTAGTCTGTCGACCGCAGTAAATAGTAAGAGTGCTCCCATAACAAATATGGGGAAGAGCAATATGGAAGTGACGACCGCAGCAGGTATGGCCAACCATACGGCCAAACAAATGGGGCAGGTTATTAGTCTCACGAAGAAACAGTTGTGCTCCCGTCGAAGATATTGTATATATGTGATAGTTGCATCCTCATACTTTTTTTCATCGTAGTCCTTGTAGAATGATATACAGTCGAGATGAAAGAGTCGGCAGTATTCGAGGTAGGCATCTGTTCTAAAAAAAAATAGAAGAATCAATGATATTAAACATATTGTTGCCATACCCATAAGTATCATATAATGGTCAATTTTGTCTCATCAATTGGCGGGTTTGTGACTATAATTTTCTTGAGGATGTCGGGGTATTGATGGGCGAGTGATTCGACATCTTCATATGTAGTAGGATGAAGAAAAGTATGCCATTTTTCCATGAGTTTATTCATTTCGATGGCATCATTTTGTTGTCGAATAATATCTTTTTCTTTATTCTCCGCTTTCCACCAATTGCGTCCTCTACTTGAGGTACAAGTAAAATGATAAACTATAGCATCCCAGCATTGGATTAATTGATACTTGTTTAGACAGCATCGCATGGCTAAATCACTATCTTCCCGAGACTTTTGAAATCGAATATCATGTCCGCCAATGATATCCCATGTCTTTTTATAACAACAGAATGGCGAAAAGTAATGATTTGTTAATTTGTCTCGGTTTTTTATAGATTCGGAAAAGTTTATAAAATCATTATAATTAAATTCCTCGGGAAAAAGTCCCATGTTTTTAACATAGGTTATATTATTATCACAAAGAGCATGAAGCGGGGGTTCTATACGAGTAGATGATAAAATCATGTTTTCAGTCAGATGGGATAATATCGCCTTGTCATAATTTAATCCCATTACCATATCACTTTGGAGAGAGGCGACTATTGCGGTTTTAGCTTTGGAAAACATGTAGTTGATTCCAGGCCCATTAAAAATGGGAGACCCGTTATTTTTTATAACCGTTAGATTCGGAAAAAGTTCTTTCTGGTCAGATGCCATTTCGGCGCTGTTTTGATTATCCGAATCGGCAAATATAATTATGTCGTGAAGCTTAACGTCAATGGCGTTATATAAAGATGCCAACAATAATTCAAGATATGGTCTCTCATTACAAGCAGTGTTTATACAAAATGTTATTTTTTCCATATAAGATTTTTAATTCCTTCTTGTAGGGTTACTGTTGGTTCCCATCCTAGCTTCTTAATTTTGGAGTTGTTTCCGCAAATTATTTTTGGAAAGTCTTTACGGTCCAATGTGGAGTCAAATTGAATATTGGATTTATTTCCCGTTAAACTTCCGATAATTTCTATTATGTTTCGGATAATATATTTGTTGCCTGAACAAAGATTATAAATTCCTTCGGCTCTTTTATTAACGAGTAAACATATAGCAGAAACGAAATCACTAACGTATAAGTAATCTGTTACTGAGTCACATGAGTTTAGATGCAATTCTTCTCCGTTAATACATGCAACAATGGTTCGTGGAATAAGGCGTGTAGCTACATCGCCAGGGCCATAAATATAAAATGGTCGAACCCAAGTCCACGATATACTATTTAATTTACAGAATTTTTCCGAATATATTTTTGCCATTAATTTGGATGTACCATATAAACTGGTAGGCAATTCGGGGTCAGTTTCATACGAACGATTTTCTTGTAATCCATATTCGGCAGCAGTTCCAAATCCAATAAAATGAATATTCTTTTTAGTTTCGGATATAATATCCATTAGACATGCTATACCTGGAAGATTCCTGTGGAATTGATCAGAATTATTTGTGTCTACGTAGTTATTTCCTCCCCACCACGCACAATGTATAACTATATCTGGAGCAAATCTTATGATACTGGATTTGATGGCCGAAATATTCTCCATACCGCACTCGTGGAATTCAATCTTAGGCAGCAATTCCTTTATATTAGAAGTATGTTGAGACGTTCCGAAAATAATATTTCCTTCGGAGAGTATTTGGGTTGCAATGTTTCTTCCTAAAAACCCGTTTATCCCAGTTATGAATATTCGTTTCATGTCAATTTTTGGACAGTGCGACGAATACCTTCTTCTAATCCAATGAAACTTTTAGCGATGGGCAATTGATATAGAAGTTCATGTGAACCAGTATAAGGTTCACTCATACCTAAATGAGCCAGATTAACTGGGGGACCAAATTTTCCAACGCAATGGTGTATTAAACTCACAATATCCATAAGAGTTGTTTTTATATCATACACTAAATTGATGTCCCGAGGCACAGGATGTTCTCGGATGATGTAATCCATTACAGTGAACACGTCATCAAGATAGAAGTAATCCATTTCTTTGTTCTGATGGACTTCTATTGGAAGTCCTCGTTTAAGATTAAGAATTCCTGCCTTGATAAAACGAGAAGGGTCATCGTCAAAATTAAAGCATCCAAATAAACGCACCAGCCATATATTGTCGAAGTCTTTTGTGCATCGGCGAGCAATGATATTCTTAGATAGTCCATAAGGGTCAATAGGCCAATGTAATTGTAATGTGTTTTCTAGTTTATCTTGAATGGGGAGACGACGGTCAAATTCGGCACCAGAGCCAATAATAATGATTTGTGGTCGAACTTTCATGCGTAACTGGACAACAACGGATAGATGTTCAAACATTTTAATGTTTGGAATAAATACATCTTCCCAAGTATCTTTTTGAATTCTACGTCCGCCCTTGGTTGCTGCATGGATAATGATATCGGGGGACGACTTAATAAGATAATCGCTAGTTATCTGAAAGTTAAGCAAGTCCATCTCAATATGGGATGGAGCGTCTACGTCATAACCATTTTGTTCAAAGAGAGGTTTAAGATTACGGGCAATAAACCCGTTCCCACCCGTTATTAGAATTTTCATCTTTTGGTTTCCTTTTTAGATTTTGAGCCACTTCCAATATTAAATCTTCTTGACCAGCAACTAATTTTCTATTACCAAGTTCAAAAATAAGAGATGAGTATTGTAGTCCATATAATGTTGATGCCTTAATGATTGGTTTCTCGAATCCCGAGAAGAGTTTATGAAGGCCAGTAAGAATATTGATTGGAGCGGTTATGGGGGCAGTCTTTACCATATAATTCATCACTGTGTCCGCCTCAATGATTACTTTCTGGAAATCAATGTTAGTATTAAACCCATATTGCTCTAACACTGGAATAAGAACTTCTAGTTGTGTGTTCCCTGCTCCTGCGCCAAACCCACGGATGCAAGCATCAATAATATCTGCTCCATACTGAACTGCAATGAGCGAATTGGCGATAGCAAGACCAAGATTGTTGTGTCCGTGAAATCCGATTCGTATGGATAGGTTATCTTTCAATGCTTTAATTCTATCTTCTACATCTCTGGGCATGTAAGTTCCAGTAGAATCCATAATGAGAAATGTTTCGGCACCATATTGTTCCATTTTCTTTGCTTCGGAAACAAGAGTTTTCGTATCTGCCAATGCTGACATCATGAGGACTCCATAAGCAATTTTATCTTTGTTACGGACATATTCAATGTGTTTCTGAGTAATGTTTGCTTCGGTCACATGGCTTGCAATACGAAATACATCAACTCCAATGTCAATCGCAGGTTGAATGTCTCTTTCGATAGTTCCTAAGCCAGGAATAATATGGACCCCCAGTTTTGTTTTTTTAAGGTTTTCGCGGGCAACAGTAAGCATTTGGGTATCAGTATGAGGCATTAGTCCAATAAGGAGTGAAGAGGCACCGAGACCATTTCCGTGGCCCACTTCCACAATAGGAATACCAGCATCGTCGGCAAATTTACAGTAGCGAGCAACACTGGTAAGATCGATTTTGTGTTTGACACAATGGTTTCCATCTCGCAATGATGGATCACTAATTGTTATATCTCTCATACGACAATTCTTTCTGCTACGTTTATTGCGGCACAATTTATTATGTCTAGGTTGCCTGCATAACTTGGTAAATAGTCTCCTGCACCTTTTACCCGTACACCGAGAATAAGAATACCATCATCATTTATGACAGGCGTCATAACCATCTTATAATTGGGAATATATTGACGAACTAGAGTTATGCGGTCATTTAGTTTTTCTTGGAGTTCATTAAACTTTATCCCTTCCGCTTTGATAAACATAGTAGTTTGCATATCCACACATGGTTCGGCAGGATTTAGGTTTAATATAACCTTACAGCTTTCACAGGCAGTGAACGTTTTAATAGCATCTTCGGTTGTATGGATATACTGGTCAATATTAACTCGGGTAGCAATACCAGCACTCTTGGAAGCGATTTGCGATACAATCTCAATGTATTCAATTCTCGAACAATAGGTTGAAATTAAGTTTAGAAGTGGAATGGATGCTTGGCCTCCGCACGTAACCATATTGACATTTTTACACTGATTAATGATTTCTCTGTTAAGTATAGGAATGCACATGGGACCAAGTTTAGCAGGAGTCAAGTCGATGACTTTAATTCCCAGTTGCTCGAACACTTTATTATTTTCTTTAGCCGAAAATGCATCAGTGCAATCAAACACAATATTAGGTTTGGGGGTTTCCTTGAAATACTCAATGCCTTTGGTGGAAGTATTGACTCCGATTCCAATTGCTTTTTGGATGCCATCTGAATCGGGGCGTCTGCCAACGAAGGCAATAGGGTCTAGGAGTTTGGATTTCAGAATCTTAAATAGAAGATCAGTTCCAATATTACCAGTTCCTATGATGCCTACCTTTATTGTCATGGCCGTTTTATTCGTTTGGATTTTTCATTGACTCCAGCAATCATTGCTTCTTCAATATCTTTATAGGACAGAAGTGGAGACATTTCTTCCAGTGAAGCGGGTGAAATTGTACCATCTTCATTAAGTACTCCTTTAACTTTTGGAATAAAATCTTGTTCGGGGTCCATAAAAACTTCTATTAATGATGGAACTTTGTCGCTTAGCCATTCTTTTACGGTGTGTTCAAATACATTCCATTGATTTAGTCCAACAGCTCGAATCCCAAAACTATTTGCAATTTTCACGTAGTTAGGCAAACTCACTCCAGTTTTAGTATCTACCGCAGTTCTGTATCCTTTGAAAAGCATGTTTTGAGTATGCTTAATCATTAAGTATCCATCATTATTGAATACGACAATCTTGATAGGAAGTTTATGATGAACGATAGTTTGTAGTTCTTGTAGATTCATCATCATTCCACCATCACAGTTAAGACAGATTATTTGTCTGTTGGGGAATGCCTTGGCGGCACCAATTGCTCCTGGTAATCCATATCCCATTTCTCCAAGACCAAGCGAAGTAAACATGAGTTGGTTGGATTTTAATCGCATGGAGTAATGTCCACTTAGTAATCCGGTTCCCATATCAGTGACGATAATTGCATCATCATCAATATAGTCGCATAACCTAGCAATAAAATGATAGGAATTAAGATAATTAGGACCACCATCTTTATGACATTCTTCAAGCAATGGATACTTTATTTTCATGCCGAGACAATATTTAACCCAACTCAACACATTACATGGTTTGGAGGCATTCAACAATTCCTTGATAAAAAGGCGACAATCCATATGAATAATGCGATTGTACTTAGTGGATGGATGCTTTTTCCATTCCGATGGGTCGACATCTACAACTACAATTTTGGCATGTGGAGCGAATTGGGTTATGTCATATCCAGTCTGAAGTAAAGATAGTCGATTTCCGAGAACGAGAAGGAAGTCGCAGTTTTGGACAATGAAATTGGAATGACGCATACCCGAAACACCCGCTCTTCCAAAGTAAAGAGGGTGTTCATCATGAAGAAGATCTATCGCACTCCAAGTTAATATAACGGGAATTTGAAGATGTTGAACCAACTTCTGGAATTCTTCTTTCATTCCTGCGAGTCGTACGCCATGCCCCGCCCAAATCAATGGGCGTTTTGCTTCTCGTAAGTGTTTAATTACATAATCTAAGTCCCATTGTATTAGGGTAGGGGCTGCATCAAATTGCATTAAGGTATGGGCTGGCTTTAGAACCCATTCCCTTGGTTCTATTTGTTTAGTCTGAATATCAAATGGAAAATCGAGCCAAACGGGGCCTGGTCTTTGAGTTTGAGTTACGAAGTGGGCGTATTCCAATGCATCCTGAACAGAGTTTTCATCGAATATAGTTTTGGAGTACTTAGTAATGTCTTTTACCATTTTTGATGAATTGAATCCTTGAATTCCATACATTCGTAATCCATCATATTTATTTAAGAATTTTGATTGTTCTTGACCTGAAAATATGAGGCCAGGAATAGAGTCGGCCCAATTGCTTATAACTCCCGTAATTGCGTTGGAAGAACCGGCTCCTGCGGTGACAATGGTGGCAGACATTTTACCACAGGCACGGAAGTATGCTCCCATTGCCATGACTGCCGCTTGTTCATGGTGGACACAGATAATTTCAGTGTAACCACGTCTTGAGATTGAATCGAAAATATAAGAATTGGCGGAGCCGATGATACCAAATACCACTTTGATTTCCGCTTTTTCTAAAAATTCCGCAATGAGATCGCTTACTTTTACCATACGAATTTATTCTTGTAATATTCTACCACCGACGGTAGCTCTTTGTCAAGATTACATTTGTTGTCCCATCCAAGTTTACGAAGTTTACTGTCGTCTAACGAATATCTAATATCTTGCCCTGGTCTCTGAAATGACAAATCACAATAAGGAAGCGGATCGTCATTACCAGTCATCGATTTAATAATCTTTTGAACAATTTCTATATTCTTCAATTCACAATTTCCCCCAATATTGAAGATTTCGTTGACTCCCCCGTGTTCTACAATAGTTAATATTCCATCGACACAATCTTTTACATGAAGCCATGTTCTAATTGGAGTTCCGTGATTGTGGAGTGGAATTTTTTTCCCGAGTTGTAAATATTGACATGTTTTTGGTATGAGTTTTTCGGAATGTTGCCGAATTCCCCATGTGTTTGTGGCTCTGCCGATTTTATATTCTATGTCATATGTTCTGTGAAAAGATTTAACTAACAGGTCGGCACTGGCCTTCGAAAAAGAGTATGGGTTGCTGGGGTTACAATTGTCTTCTTCTGTATGAGACCCATTTATTTTATCACCATAAACCTCATCGGAAGACATTTGATAAAATAATGGTCGTTTGTTTTTTACTCGGATAAGTTCTAATAGATGATGTACTCCATTAATATTGGATTTTATGAATGTATTACAATTTTCAATGCTATGGTCAACATGCGATTCTGCACAAATATTGAACAAAACATCTATATCTGGAATACGTTGAACATCATTTATGTCTGTGTGTTCGAATCTGAATTGATTTGGATGTTTCTCTGTTAATTCGTATACAAATTTAGGATGGGAACAGAAAGTATCAAGTTTATCTATTCCATAAACATACCATCCACGAGATAAACAGATTTCGGTAAGATGACTTCCAATAAACCCAGCACAGCCAGTTATTATACATGTTTTATTCATAGTTTTTTGAAAAAATTATTTACAATTTCCTTTACGTAATCCAATTGTTCTGTTGTTATTACAGGACTTGTTCCCAAAAAAAGCGTATCGGTTGTAACTTTGGTAGCTACGGGAAAGTGTGTCTTAACATCTTGATCGGTCCACGATTGCATATCTTTATACTGTGTATATGATGGTTGTAACAGGAGATTCCCACCGAAGTAGTTTCGGGTTTGAATCTTGTTCTCTTCCATATATCTTGTGAATTCTGAACGCTTAAAGGGTGCCCCGTCTCTCACACTTATCGGAAATGAAAACCACGAAGGGTTAGCTTTCATCGTGGCTTTGTGAAAATGGAAAAATTCCTCATACGGGGCGAAAATTTGAGTTAGACAAGCATGATTAGCACGTCGCTTGGCATGTATTTCTGGTAACTTGTCGAGTTGAGCAAGACCAATAGAACATTGCATCTCGATGGGTTTCAAGTTGTAACCAACTTCCTCATATACATATTTGTGGTCAAAAACTTCACTCGGGAGACTCGGCAACCAATTCTTGAAGCGACAACCACAAGTGCCTTTGGTGGACAGGTTAGCTTTTTTTCCAACGCAATAACATCCGCGTCCCCATTCTCGTAGGCTACGGATGATTTTCTCGTCTTCCTCATTATTACACGCCACAAACCCACCTTCTCCTGTGTTATGAACTATGAACCCTATTCCAGAAACAAAGTTTTCATATCCGTTAATGGAAATATCATAAACATTCGGGCGGTTATATGCTATCTTTTCTATTTTTGTAATTTTTAACATAGTTAAGTCGTTCTTAACTCTGGGAAATGTTACATGTGACGATGTTCGAAAAGATTTGGAGTTTACAATTGACCTTAAACTGTTGTTGTAACATACCGAGTATGTTGTAGATGTAATAGTTTCTTTTCTGTTGTTATGAATTACTTTTGTCATCGGGGGAATAACTGATACACGACTTGATACTCCTAGCATCAGTAATAAATGGTGTAATTCCATTGCTAATGTTTGACTTACGGTTTTACAGTCAAAACTGTCGGATAATGATTTTTTTATTATATGATGATGTCCATCCCCATTATAATAGGCGTGTATAAATTTCCATTTTATGGCGGATTTTGACGAAAATATAAATTCGGGGATATGTTTGTTGTGTGCTCCATTTCCACAGTGCTTTTCGAGAAACTCGTATATTGCTTTATTTGAAAATTGTAATGAGATAGCATTTTTTCCCTTTTTATAAATGCGAGAGTGGATATGAAATTTTTCTTTTATGACCCGTGATAATTCCGTAGCTATGCTGAGTTCGTTTTTGTTTAGTGTGAATGTAATATTGTAATTTCCTCGGTTCGACTTAAAAAGACTTCCTTCGGCAACAAACCACCCCATAAGATTAGCTATATCTTCGGAGAGTTCTATGTTAGAAATATATTTTTTCCACGACCCCTTCGCATAGTTGATATATTCTATTGTTGTTTTTGTTTCTATATTGGGAAGTTTATTCGGAACGACGATAAAATCCCCTTCTTTCAATTTATCTGCGTGTACTGTTACAACGTCTCCCTCGTTATTTAATCGGAATAGACTGTGATTCCCCGTAATTGTTGAGGTTCTTCCCGTTTGAGTTATTATTTTATAAACGTGTTTGTCTGTAAATGGATGTGATACAACTCCGGTTATGTTTCTCCATTTTATATCTCCGTTTTTATCGAATGATGGGCATTTCCATCCTACATAGTTTGTATTTTCGACAAACACTCCTATTTCTTGAGATAGGATTTTGCCATCGGGAGATTGTAATAAAATTGGTTCGTTGTATGGCAAACTTGTTATATGGTGAGCGGGATAGAAAGAGCAAGTAGAAAAGCGTCCGAAGCTTCCGAGGGGTTTGTCATCATAAGTAGAACCAAGGGCATCGCAGCAATCTTCTAATAGAGTAACATTATATTTTTTGCAGAGTTCCATTACCCTATCCATGTTGGGCGGATTCCCAAGAACGTGGGCAAAGGTGATAAGGTCAACGTGCTCCTTCATTCGGTCTTCGGCCTTTTCGAGGTCAATATTGAGGGTGTCTAGTTCAATGTCCACGAAATAAGGCACTGCACCTAATTGAAGGATTGGATTGAGGGTGGTTGGAAATCCAGCTACAGGAACAATGACGCGGAGCTTATGTTTACTGATATTGATTCTGCGAGACATCATTGCTGCCATCATAAGCAGATTGGCGCTGGAGCCGCTGTTGACTACTATTCCATATTTCTTACCGAGTAGAGCTGGAAACCGTTTTTCAAATTCAATAGCATCGTTTCCAAGCACAAGCCATTCATCTAATAGGGTGCCCACGGCATTGACATATTCGGCACTGTCAAAATAAGGACCAGAGTATTGAACCCAATCTTTCCTTGCGGTCCATTTCTTTGCTTTATGTTTGTCAATAATGTATTGGGCGACTAAGGACTGGATGTATTCTTTAGTGAGTTTCATTATAACAGTATAATATCTTTCAATTATAGGTCAATTTATTTTATATTTGTTTGGGTTTTGAGAAGTCCTATGCCTCCATAATGAATTCCACCTTTATAACCTTCTTTTACATGTTCTTCACCGATAATAAATTCGGTTTTGTCACCCACGATTTCTTTCCAAAATCGGTTAACTTCGCATAAATTTGGAGTTATATGCTCGGGATCAATATCGTGAAAAGCAACCCAACCTCCTGGGCGTACCAATTTACTCCAAATCTCAAAATCTGTCTTTACTGAATTGTACATGTGGTCGGCATCTATGAAAAGTAAATCAATCGGTTTCTTTTCCATAAGATTTTGTACTTCTTCTATAATCTTTGGATTATCAGTACGACCCGTTACAAACTTAACATTTCCTATCGGAATAGTCACATCATAATGCCCGTCAATATCTACTCCGATTGTGATTTCATTTGTAACTGTACTCAATAGACAAGTATTGCTGCCGTTGTAATACCCAAGTTCAACTGTTCGGTCTGGTTTTAGTTTTGTTGAAACTTCATATAATAGATTTCTTATTTCCCATTCTGATTGACCTATTAGATTACGGTCGTACATGACACTTTTAATCATGCGTTCAGTCGTTTCTGGTAAAGATATGTAATTCATTGTTTCTTTTTATTGTATAAATTATCCAAGAGAATTCCGATATTGTCATCAACACTTAAATACTTGGCTCGACATATATTGTAATTATTTACTACATGTTGGTACCTATTTTCATATTCGTTTTTGCCAAGTTTTAGTTCAGACAGTTGTTGTATGTTATCGAAAACGATTATACCATTTATGTCTAACCACTGGTGTATTAATGGATCGCCCCAATATATTGGTATTGCTCCCATCATAATACAATCAATTATTTTCTCGGTGAAGTAACCTGGCACTCGACAATTTTCGATTACGATGGAGAATTTATATCTCTTGTGAGTTTCCACTTTGTCGAATGGAGTCTGATATACATCAATGTTACGGATTTGGTTGGCGATTTGATGTCTTAATATATGTCCCTCGGTTTGACGTTTGTTGGTGACAATATGAGACATTAATTTTGTTTTGGTAAATAATCCCATTTCTTCGTCGGCAAATCTGGAATGTGCCGCAGATATAAGTTTGTATTTTGGATTGGTAATTAACCTGTTATCATAAACCATGATGAAGTCAAATTTATGTTCTACTGAATGAATATTTTCATAGACATAGGGTTTAACAACAGGTGACTCTAATATCCATCCAATTTTGTGTTCTGTTTTGATTTTATCTACTAAATCAGAAAACATATATTCGTTGGTAAATATGGTTATTCCGTCATATTCCATTTGATCCCGGATGTATTGTATTTTTGTTGGACATCGAAAGGAGGAACAAGTATCACACCCGTTTTTTAAAGTATGCCTGAAATCCTCATCAAATAGATTAACCGTTAGCATATTTAGATAATATTGTAGGGACTATACACTTTATAAAATCCATATAATTTTAGCAATTCTTTTACCCCGTCATCCAATGAAAGTTTAGCTTTATATCCCATCTTTTTGATTTTCTCGAATGATACTGAGAAATCTCGGATGTCATAATCTGGCAGAGTGGAATTTATAATTTCACATGGGGCATATTGCGTTATAGTATTGGCTATATCCAACTTGGAAAAGTTGAGAGATTCGTCACCCGCATTATACACATTGTTAGACATTTTTGAACAATGAAGAACTGCAAAGATATAAGCATCTATGGCGTCATTGATATGCATACAAGTTCGCTTTGAATTACTGCCAAATAGCACGATGGATCGGTCATTGATTGCTCGATATACAAAATCGTTAACAATTAAATCCACTCGCATTTTTGCGCTAATACCAAAAATAGTGGCAAATCGAAGAGCAATTGTATTTTCCTTTTGCATTACGATTTGTTCCGCTTTGTATTTTGTTCGAGCATAAAGACTTGGGGGAATAACGGTTGTAGTTTCGTCACACATAATACCGGCATTATCTCCATATATTGAAGTGGTTGACGCATATATTAGCAATTGATTCTTTCCCATGCATTTCACTAGATTGATGGTAGCCATTACATTTATATTTTCTGCTGAATGAGGATTAGCAGCACATGCAGGCATACCACTGATTCCTGCCAAATGGAAGATAACATCGGATTCTTTAACATCAGTTTCTTTCAGGTTTCTGATGTCCAAAGATTTGATGGTCAAATGGGGATTTTTTACTAGATGTAATACTGATTGATAACCATACATGAAGTTATCAATAATTGTTACATTGTAACCGGAATTTATTAATTTTTCCGTTAGGAGTATTCCTTTGTATCCCGCACCGCCAGTAATAGTAATATTTTTCATAAATTTAAATTGGTCTCCACACAATCAACGAATGACCTTCAATGTATTGACTTCCACTGAAAGTTCTTCGTTGGACTATAATTTCTATTTTCCCTTCGCTTTGCAATTTTTGTAAATATGGTAAGAACCCCCACAAATACTTTCGCTTTCGGCAATATAAAACCGATAGGTTATCTATTAGATGATTGGTGTCCATGAAATCATCTATGGGTTCTAAGTGAATACATATCTTTGGTCTTTGTGTTATCAAGTAGGCAATAAATTCTTTGAAATTGTTTCCTGTTTGCTCCAAGGCTGCAATTGTAATGACCCCGCCATTTGGTATGATACTGATATTGTAGTCGGGATTGCAGAAATCAAAGTTGTGACCACTGATGTTTCTCTCGATTCCAGTTTGTTTGATTTTATTTATAATGTCCTGAGATGCGTTAGTCCAATCCAATCCAACCAGTATTGCGTTGGCGTTAAATTTTCTTGCTCTTAGTAAATGGTAGGCGGGACCACAACCAAATTCATATATGCCATTTACGTCGGAAAGGTAATTTGAGAATAACCAGTCAACGATAACACACTGAATATCATAATCAAACATTGGGGACAGGGGTTTAATAATTTGTTGTTTCCATCGAAGATATGTATATTTTCCGTGATATTTCGGTATCAACGAATTAATGTTTCTGGTTTTCGTAAATTCTTCCAAGTTTTGATTCCATCCGGATTCCCATTGATTGAGTCGTTTTGACCCCGCAGCTATTAAATCTTCAAAAATAATTTTGATTGATGTATTTATGTGGTCATCCCTTTCGGAAGGATTCACATGTCTATATCGTAAATTGGTTTCTTGGCATCGTTTAATCAATTCGGGGACAAAAGTGGTCTGTAGAACTTGCTGTAGTTCTTTGGCAGTTATTATGCAATCATTCATAGATATAGTCCTTTCTGCCATTCAATTGTTCTTTTCAACCCATCATGTAGGGTTATGAATTTCGTAGTTCCAAATTCCTCGAAAAATCTGGTCAAATTTAAATGGGTGTTAATGGGAGTTCCTACTAATCCATTATTAGTTTCGGGTATTATTATGGGAACATTAATTATTTGTCCTATCAATTCGGCCATTTGACGAATGGAAATGTTATAAATGCCCCCCACATTGTAAATCGATTGTTTTCCTTCTAATAATATTTTCCAAATCATATAAACACAATCGGAAATATATCCGTAAGTTCTCATGCTGTCTCCCGAATCTATGAGGGTTATTTTTTTTTGAGTTAAGGCTTTTTCGACGAATGAATTCAATGCTCTTTTATCTCCCACTTTTGTTCCTGGGCCATAAGCCAAGCACAATCGAATTGATTTGGCGTCTATTCCTCGTTCTCTAAATGCATCGCAAATTGCCTCGCCGCACCGTTTCCCTTCGATATAACAAGCTCGGGGATGGGTAGTATTGGTGGTTCCAATTTGTTCTTCTCTATAATCAGTGCTTGCTAACCCGCTGTATAGTTCGCTAGTACTTAGAAATAGAAATTTCTCGGGATTCCAGTAATCCATTAAATATGTCGTGGTCAATGTATTTAAACTCAATGTACTAATTTTGTTTTCCATGAACATTGTTGGTTGACCATAGGTAGCACAATGAAAAATAATGTCTGCTTTGGGATAGGCATCATAAAGTGATTTTACGCCTTTATGCGTGCTTAAGTCTGCTGTTATATGGTCAAATGGAAGTTTTGCCAAATATTCTGGAGTGGTGGTGTTAGTGGTATAAGCAACGTCAACATCTATACCCATTGTCTTACATGTATGTAATCCATAGAGAAAATGTGTTCCTAAAAGACCTGACCCACCAGTAATTAGTATTTTCTTGCCATTCAATTTATCTATGGGAATATTGACTAAACTGTTTGTGGCATCTTGTATTAATAAATTGGAATTTAGAATATGAAATCCTTTATCTGTTGTTCTAGTTGTAGAGGTGTTAGTCTATATAATTTATCGTGTTCCTCTTTTTTGCCATAGTAGGTATGGAAATATCTTGATACTCCTATGGATTTGACTGCTATTGGTCTTTTAATAAAAGCATTTACAACGTCATTGACCAATGTACCTTCGTAAAATGGTTCTACGATGACAATTTTGCCACGGTTATAATGTGATTGTAGAATGCTTGTATCGAACGGATGAAGAGTAGTGTAATACAAGACCGATACGTCAAGTTTCTCGGTGGCATCCAAAACATTAGACAGTAAATTTCCAACTACAATTATAGTTCCTAAAGTCCCTTCTTTGATTACATTGGGATAGACCGATGATACGGTAATACTTTTTGTGTGATTATAATCACTTAATCTATAGTAAGTAGGGCTAGAATTGTCATAGGTATTCAGGAACAATTTATTAAATTCTTCGGCACAGCCAGGAACAATGATGTTAAAGCTGGGGATTGTCTTTATTATGGCTACGTCTGCGGGACAGTGGTGTGTTACTCCTAGTGATGCATAGTCATAAGACCCTCCTATACTAACAATTTTCACAGGTAGCTTTTGATACCCAACATCTAATTTTAACTGTTCTAATCCTCGTTCTACCATGAATGGAGCAATAGTGTGGACGATGGGTATAAATCCTTCTCTCGCCAATCCAGCGGCCATGCTAATCATAGATTGTTCACAGACACCAATGTTAATAATTTGATTGGGAAAATTCGAGAATATGTTTCGGCATCCAAATACTCCGATATCTCCCAACAATACAATGACCCTGGCATCCGTTTTTATAACGGTTTCTAATGTCTTATAGAATTGTTTTCTCATTCTTCTATTAATTGTTTATATTCTTCTGCCGTAGGAATTTTATGATGCCATTCATTCGGGTCATCTTCCATTATTTTGCATCCATGACCTTTAATTGTATTGGCGACTATAACCGAAGGAACATCACTATGCTGCAATCTTAAGGCATGTTCGATTTGTTCGTGATCATGGCCGTTTATGGTAACAACATTTAAGCCAAAAGACTTAAATTTAAATTCAAGTTGTTTCATTGGCAATGACCGTTTAGAAGAGTTATTGTTGTCAACTATTATTGTTAAATTATGTAATTTATGATGGTCTGCTAGTAATATAGATTCCCATATTGTTCCCTCGTTACATTCTTGATCACCAACCATTGTAATTACCCTAGCCTTGAGTCCTTTCAATTTTAGTCCCAATGCTATTCCAATACTAAATGGCAACCCATGCCCAAGTGATCCAGTAGCGGCCTCAATACCCCGAAGTTTTGGATAAGGGTGGCCTCCTAAATTGGAATTAAATTCACAATAGTTTAATAACTCCTTTTCAGAAAAAAATCCTTTATTCTCCAGTACAACATATAACGCTAAACATCCATGTCCCTTACTCAAAATGAATTTATCTTTGTTTTGGGTTAGTATTTTATCATAAAGAACATAGATGATGTCCAATATAGACAACGCACTGGCAATATGGCCTTCTTTGGCTTTATACGCAGTTTCTATTATTTTCTTTCTTAGGGCTATACAGTTTTGCATGTGTTTATAACCGTCCATTCGTTTGGTATGAGGTCATTATATTTAAATCCTTCGGTTAAGAATGCCGTTCCAAACCACGGATATGGAGCAAAAATTTGACCTGGAGTGTTCTTCAAGTATGCTGCCCACCATCCGAAACTGCTGTTCGCTATAACAATATTTTTGCAGAGACTTATCGTGTATAGTTCAATGTAATCTTCGTCTTTTATATATCTAGTAGGACAGTCGAAATGCAAATTTTCTTGACACCATAGAATGTCATCACTGAATACCCATATTTCCTCGGAATTAATGGCTTTTATCGTTTCGATGTAATATTCTGATGCCAGAAGTGGGTGATGATTTGGAAATTTGTAATAGTCGCCCCTTCTTACCTGTATAGCAGTAATTTTCGATTTGTCTTCGGGGTAAGTCTTTGCAATATGCTTATTTATGTCAAATGTTGGGGCGAATAGGTCTATGATGTACTGGCGGTTGTGGTTGAAATATTTGTACGATTGAAAATGTCCTCTTAGCTTGATGTTTGGTTTGAATTCAATAGGTTGATAGTTAATAGTTTCAACCGCAATGTGATCGTGGACTGGAGGGTTTCTGTCAATTGCGACACGACTGAATATATTGTTGAGGTAAATATTCACATTGCGCCCTTGGTTTGGTAAGATATGTTCCGATGGATTGATTAACGCTAGAGCATTATTATCTTTTGCTAACGATGCTGCCACAGCAATTTCAAACATTTGATTCCCAAGTCCACCTGCAAGTGTTGGCGATACAACAGTTAATTCAGGACGTTTTGGTCGGTTGCGAATTTCTGTTTCATATATTCGTTCAAGATTAGCTACCTTAAGTTCCTCGGAACTGCGGCATCCATTTTCTTTAGAAATGTTTAGAATATAAATAGACTCTTCAATTCTAAAAATTTTATGAGCGGGGCACATTTCAAGCATCGGATAGACAGTAGGAAGATCGCACATACTCAGATACTTTCCATCGTAGGAAGACGTGAAGTCCTCGGTGTTTAGGCGTTTCCACAGGAATCCACGAGCGGTTCGCATATGGGAATATCGCCATAAGTCTTTTCGGTATAGTTTTTGTGCAAATATCTCTGGGGGAGGAACGGAGTTTTGTGGAAATGGTTCTGCTATTTTGTCTCCGCCTTCCCAACAGATCATTCCTCCATAAGTCATCCAACAGTTTGTTTGGTTGTAAATTTCGTTTAGATAGTTGAGGACTTCATCATTGGAAAGAAAGTCGTCTCCATCGAGAACACATATGATGTCATTGTCGTAGATAGTTTCGATGAGAGGGAGATTGTGAAAAAACCAAGTCTTAAGATTTCGAGTTGATGTGGAGTGTAGAGTGATACGAGTGTCCTGTTTTGCATAAGATTGAACAAGTTCATATGTTTTATCTGTGGAGGCGGCATTGTAATAAACTAGACGAAAGTTTTTATGGGTCTGTTGAAGCACAGATTCTATATTTTGAGCTACCCATTTTTCATTGTTATAGCTCCCCACAAGTAGAACAAAGCGATTGTTTGGCATACTAACAATATGATTCATTATCCATAGATGGAATCCTTCATTATTTCTAACCATTTGTCCACATTGCCGTGAACACTTTCTTTGAATTTCTTCTTGGCATGATGGCTCGCTCCCTCATAATAGTCTTTATTTAAGAGTAAGATGGCTTGATGTCGGGCTTGAAATACGTCATGAACATCTACACTTAGGTCGGGGAAGAAAGTCAGTTGAGTATCTACTTTCTCATTGCCAATGCAAGGGATGCCGTAGTAAGCACAATTTAAAGAAAAAGTACCAGCCGCAATAGTTGGCATCAATGAAACTGCATATTTGAAGGTGGATAGCTGCTCCATCCACTTGGTCCAGAAGACCCACGGTAGATGGTGCAAGTTCGGAACCTGTTCTTCGCCTTTACGTTTGCAGTGCGATGCGGGGACATAAATTGGACATTGAAACTCGGTTGCCACGAGATAGCTTTGAAACCCACCATACCAACGAGCAAAGTTTCCACTGATGATAGCTTTTGGTTCGGGGGCTGCTACAAAGGGACAGGTGTCATTATTGACTATCATCAGGGTTGGGATGACCTTGATACGAGTCTGGGGGAACAGTCCCTTGTAGAAATGGGTGTCGTGTTCGTTGTGGGCGAAGATGATGTCACATTCAGCCAACTGATTGTAGAAATTGAATTGATTAACCATGTCATATTCATTGAAGAACCACGATGGTCCCTCTTGGACTGCACAGACAAGTTCATTGTTCTTCTTCAAAATCTCCACAATTGGGCTTGCGTAAATGCCAATGTCCTTGTCGGTTCCTGGGATGGTCATTTCCACTCCAACTGTATTTAATTTGACTGTAGCTTTGGGAAAAATGATGAATACAACATCGTATCCGTGGACGTGGGAATAGTCATGGATATTAAAGTGGTCTGATTGTAATGCCGATTGCCATGCCATTTCCGTCCGCATATTGGAGTGATTGGGTGAAACTTTTCCTTGGAAATGGGATTCACTTAGAAATGCAATTTTCATATTTATTTCATTCGGGTATATAAGGCATCTCCCCAATTATGAGGTTCATATGGACACCATTCGCCTACACGAGAAAATCCGTGGAGTTTCAAAAAGGCATCAAGGTCTTCCACCAATGCACATCCTTCATACAGTTCCGCTTTATTGATTTCGGTATAGATGGCGTCTATGCCTTTTAGAGTTTCGGTCCCTCCTTTAAAAACTTCAAGTTCATATCCTTGAACATCTATGTTAGTGAATGCTCCCAACCTCTAAAGAGATTGGGCTTCTATGGTTCTTTAACGAGTACCAATGGAGTCCATCCCGAATCCAAACTCAAATTGTATGACATTGCTTGAAACATTATTCCGTATGGAAAGGT
>Ga0209083_1000206_pt1:0-82500 | contig 92674 bp, 83 predicted proteins | sample AM7aDNAmetaG_FD_184132 | JGI IMG/M metagenome (GOLD analysis project Ga0209083, IMG submission 184132) | Freshwater microbial communities from Finland to study Microbial Dark Matter (Phase II) - AM7a DNA metaG (SPAdes) (version 3) | ecosystem: Environmental > Aquatic > Freshwater > Lake ...
TGAATATATTGAAGTATTTTACAATTGTGTTAGAAGACACTCAGCATTGAATTATTGCTCCCCCGCCGAGTTTGAACGGAGAGCGTGTGTAACTTAGTGGGGTGTCCACTTTTTTGGGTAAAGATCAATCTGTAACAAAGCATAACCGTTAAAATCTCCGGATGCTTTGTTACAGGAAGAAGTTAATCACGGGTATTAAACCCTCCGCTGCGCGGGATAAGTGAGACTAACAAATTTCAGTTCACTGCGTTTCTGAAATTAGAGTCTCACTAAAAAATACCTTCCAATGCAGTTCCACATTTCGGACATTTATTTCCGGTAAGATTAGTGCTGACAACATCAAAACCATAGCGTTCAATTAAGCAATTACGGCAATTGGAACAATAAGTGTTTTCGCCATCATCGCCTGGGACATTGCCACTATAAACATATTTTAGGCCTTGTTTTTTCCCTATTTCCACGGCTCGATGCAATGATGTCAGCGGAGTTGCCGGTACGCCGCGCATTTTAAACTGAGGATGAAAGCGACTTATATGCCAGGGAGTTTCAACTCCCAGCCGGGCAATAAACTCTGCTATGTCTTGAAGTTCTTGATCACTATCATTCAAGCCCGGAATAAGCAGCGTGGTAATTTCCACCCATATTCCCATCTGCTTCATTTTTATCACGGTCTCCAAAACCGGCTCAAGCCTGGCACCACATTGCTTTTTATAAAAATCATCACGAAAAGATTTTAAATCCACATTGGCCGCGGCTAAATATGGCACGATCGTTTGAATTGCCTCTATAGTCATAAAGCCATTGGTGACAAATACATTTTTCAAGCCTTCTTTGCAGGCAAGTATTGCCGTTTCGTAAGCCAACTCAAAATAAACCGTAGGTTCGGTATAGGTATAAGCAATTGTTTTTGATCCGCTTTTTTTCGCCCGCTCCACTATCTCAGCACAGGAAACATCCTCACCCGTAATCATGAGAGTGGAACGCGGCATCTGGGAAATTTCATGGTTTTGACAAAAATCACACTGAAAATTGCAGCCGACGGCAGCGATAGAATAGGATCTGGAACCGGGATATACATGAAAAAAAGGTTTTTTTTCTATAGGATCAATGTGCTCAGCAATCAGAGTCTCGTAAACAAGTGAATGCAGAACGCCATTCTTGTTCTCCCTTACACCGCAAATACCCCGTCTATCTGGCTTGATTGTGCATCGATGCGCGCATAAGTTGCAATGCACTTTCTGATCCGCGAGCTTCTCATAGAGCATTGCCTCCCTGATCATTTACTGGCATCCTTTAACATTCCCCGAATTGCCTCGGTAGCTGTCCTCTGTGATTCAGCTTTAAGCTTATATGATTCCATAATGGGACTTTGCAATGTACGGTAAGTGTATTTTACCGGAAATATTAAACCGGCAAAAGCACCGAATGGATTTTTCCTCAATGGGAATAGTTCGTCCAGTTCGCTTAAAAAGTCATAAATAATAGATGGGAAATAGATGACACTCCCCCACGAAATATAAGGAGACCCGATCAGGCCAGCCACCATTGATTTAATTTCGTCATTACTGAAAAACCGGATATTGGAAGTAAGCGGAAAGCCAAAAAGTTCCTTCAAGCGTTGCCGTGTCCCTACAAGAGAATAATTATTCAAGAACCCGACAAAAACCCGGCCGCGGCAGACTCGAATAGCCTCAGCTAAAGCTTTTTGAGGATTACAAGAAAGTTCCAGAGAAGTAATCAAGGTTACAATATCAAACTCGTTGTCGGAAAACGGGAGGTCATCAGCTTTGCAACGAATCAATTCAGTACTATCGCCTAGCTTGTTCCGGGCAACCTTAAGCATTTCGGCAGAAGAATCAATCCCTGTAACAGCACATCCTCTTTCACGGAAAGGCTGCAAATAATTACCTGTGCCACAATCAACACCGAGCATTCTCTCGCCATTACGAGGGGCTACTAAATCTAAAATTAGCTCTTTTTGCCTGGAAAAAATGTAGCGACCCAGAACTGTTTCCAATCGCTTATCGGATATTTCAGCTGCTTTTTGATCAAAAACCATTTTGCCGCTTCCTTGATGATGGTAAATTATACCTTATTTTTTCAAAAAAGTATCTGCTTGATTAGTATCAACCACCAATTTCAGACATATCGCGATGACATTTTTTAAGATGTCGATCAGAGCAATCCAAATCATGATGTTTTGGCTTTAATAATATAGCTTCCCGAATAAGCCTTTCCAGTTCAGCATCGCTGCAATTCGCAGAGAGTGCCTTTTTTAGATCGACTTCTTCCTCTTTAAGCAAACATGCCCGCAGTCTGCCATCAGCGGTCAATCGTAAACGATTACAGGTCGAGCAAAAATGACTGCTTACCGGATTAATGAAACCTACCTCTCCGCGCCCTCCTTTAATCCTGAAGATTGTTGCAGGACCGGCTGATTTGCTTTTTTTTACCTTTAATTGCTCCAATTCATATTTGGCGCTGATCTTCTGAATTAACTGACTAATCGGCAGATAATCTTCACCATGACCATTAGACTGCCCCATGGGCATTAGTTCAATAAACCGCACCTGAAATGGCTTCTCCACGGCTAATTTCGCGAAGTCCAGCACTTCATCATCATTGAACCCTTTGATGGCAACTGCGTTAATTTTGATCGGCGAAAAGCCAATTTGTTCTGCTTTGGCAATTCCCCGCAAAACTGCCTCTAAATTTCCACCATTGCTTATTTGAAAATATTTTTCTTTGTTTAGTGAATCGAGGCTGATGTTAATACGGGTGATGCCGGCATCAAAAATGCCCTGAGCATATTGCTCCAAAAGAATGCCGTTGGTTGTAAGACTGATGTCCTGCAAGCCTTTAATTTTTTTAAGCGCAGCGATAAACTCAATAAATCCGCGACGCACTAAAGGCTCACCACCTGTTATCCTAACCTTTATCAATCCCAGTTTGACGGCTATGGAAACGATACGAATTATCTCTTCATACCGGAGAATATCAGCATGACCTTTTAGTGAGATTCCTTCTTTGGGACGGCAATAATTGCAGCGCAAATTGCATCTATCTGTTATAGAAACACGCAGATAATTAATTTCGCGGTCAAATTTATCGAACATTATTTATGTGACTTAACTTTCTTATTATTTTCCAAATATGAATAATCAAATAGCATAATAGCAGCAACAATACAACTTGCACTACCTTGTTGATTTCTGTAAATGTTCCTTGACAGGGTGCTTATTCTCTATTAAACAAAAACAAGAGCAATTTTCTCGCCAGTTGTTTTGAAAAAGATATCATCAGAGCACGGCAACAAAATCTGGAGTTATTTATGGATAAAATACCTATTACTAAAAAGGGATTTGAAAAATTGAAAAAGGATTTAGAGAAGTTGAAAAATATTTCAATTCCTGAGAATGTCCGCGATATTGAAATTGCCCGTGCACACGGCGATATTTCTGAAAATGCCGAATATGCTGCCGCCAAAGAGAGGCAATCTTATCTCCATGGAAAACTTCAAGAATTGGAAAACAATCTCGCGCTTTCAAATATTATTGAACTAAAGGGAATAACTAGCAACAAGGTCGTTTTTGGCTGCTTTGTTACAATAACAGATACCGATAACGGCGAAGAAATTAAATATCAGCTTGTTGGCCCACTAGAATCTGACATTAACCAAAATACCATCTCCGTAACATCTCCTATAGGCAGGGCTCTGATTGGAAATGGCATCGGCTCTGAAATAATTGTTAAAACACCCGGTGGCACACGTAATTTTGAAATTATTGATATTTCTGTCTAGAAAAATATCTGAATTATCAAAAAAAGGTAGTACATTTGGGGAATGTACTACCTTAAAAATATTGGGTAATATTGTATGCTATTTTTCGGCAACACTTATACGGGTTATGGAGCGAAGCAGGGCCAGATGGACTTTTTTATATTCATCGTCTTCCTTGGCTAACTGAGCCAAACGTGCCTCCGCAACTTCCTTAGCCTTGCGCGCCCTATCTTTATCTATACCGTCTGATCTTTCGGCAGTTTCGATTAAAATGGTAACTTTATTTGATGTTACTTCCCCATATCCGGTATTTACCGCGTAATAAGTTTTTTTACCGTCTCTGATAAAATTCAACTCACCAATTTCGATTGAGCTCAAAAGCGCTTCATGACCACGCAGAACACCGAATTCACCTTCTGTACCCGGAATGGTTACCTCTTCCACGTTACCGGAAAAAGCCATCTTCTCCGGTGTCACAATTTCGAGCATTAATTCATCTGACATTTACTTCCTCACTTATTGGGTAAGTACTCTGGCCTTTTCCACCGCTTCTTCAATACCACCCACCATAAAGAATGACTGTTCAGGCAAATCATCATGCTTGCCTTCCAGTATTTCCTTGAATCCTCTCACTGTATCGGCAACGGATACAAACTTTCCTTCTGTGCCTGTGAACTGAGCAGCCACGAAAAACGGCTGTGACAGGAATCTTTGTATTTTTCTTGCCCTGCTGACGGTTAACTTATCCGCTTCAGAGAGTTCATCCATGCCCAAAATAGCGATGATATCCTGCAAGTCTCTGTATTTCTGGAGGGTAACCTGTACTTGTCTGGCGACCGAATAATGTTCCTGTCCCAACACGTTGGGATCAAGAATGCGCGAAGTTGAATCCAATGGATCCACCGCGGGATAAATACCTAGTTCCGCAATGGGGCGGGACAAAACGACTGTTCCGTCGAGATGCGCGAAAGTTGTCGCGGGCGCGGGATCAGTCAAATCGTCTGCCGGCACATAAACACATTGCACAGCAGTAATGGATCCTTTTGTTGTAGAAGTGATGCGTTCCTGCAATTCGCCCAGGTCTGTAGCCAATGTAGGTTGATAACCAACCGCTGAAGGCATACGTCCAAGTAACGCTGAAACTTCGGAACCGGCTTGGGTAAAACGGAATATATTATCGACAAATAATAGCACGTCCTGACCTTCTACATCACGGAAATACTCTGCCGCTGCAAGTCCCGTAAGCGCGACTCTTGCTCTGGCTCCGGGCGGTTCTGTCATCTGACCATAGATCAATGCTGCCTGCTTGATAACGCCCGAATCCAACATTTCACGATAAAGATCGTTTCCTTCACGTGTTCTCTCACCGACACCTGCAAAAACCGAAATGCCACCGTGATGCAGCGCGATGTTATGAATCATTTCCATCATAACAACTGTCTTACCGACACCGGCTCCTCCGAACATGCCCATTTTACCGCCACGGGGGAAAGGAACCAGAAGATCAATAACTTTAACGCCTGTTTCCAAAACATGAACGGATGTATCCTGTTCCAAGAATGTTGGTGATAGACGATGGATAGGCATCATGTGTTCTGTACTTACCGGCCCCAGACCATCCACAGGACGGCCGACGACGTTTAGAATTCTTCCCAAACAAGATTTTCCTACCGGCACCATAATCGGCGAACCGGTATCTTTTGCCTCCATGCCGCGCACCAGACCATCTGTAATATCCATGGCGATACAACGCACAACATTGTCTCCCAGATGCAGGGCGACTTCAACAATCAAGTTTTCTTTCTGATCATTGATAGCCGGGTTGGTTATGGTGATGGCATTCAGAATACTGGGCAACTTTCCCTCTTCAAAAGCCACGTCAACAACCGGTCCGATAACTTGAACTATTTTTCCTATATTCATAACTATCTCCTTACCAATAGTCTTATTACTTATTTATTATTTGCAGAAAACACTGCAATGATTTTATCCCTTCGACAGAGCTTCCGTACCACCAACAATATCCATCAGTTCCGCCGTAATCGCCGCTTGTCTTGCTTTGTTCATTTTGAGGGTCAATGTCCTGATTAAATCTTCACAATTACTGGTTGCGTTATCCATTGCCGCCATGCGCGCTCCATTTTCGCCAGCTGATGTCTCCAAAAGCGCGCGATATATCAGTACATGCACATACATGGGTAAAAGCCGTTGCAACAATATTTCGTCTGAAGGTTCATAAACATAATCAATGTTTTTTTCGGCATCAATTCCGACGTTTTGACCAATGGAAGGCAGCGGGAATAATCTAACTACGGTGGGACGCTGCACGGCAACACTGACAAATTGATTATAAATTAAATAAAGTTCATCGTACTCTTCCGCGATGAATGGCGCAATTACATCGTTGGAAATGGAAACGGAGAGCGTCATATCAAACTTACTTAAAGCATCAACCCGCTGATCAACGATATTGGCTTTTTTGCGGAAATAATCCCTGCCTTTACGGCCGACACTAACCATGGCAATCTCTTTGCCTTCAGTACTTTTTTCCCGTAGAAACCTTTCCGTTGCTTTAATTAAGTTTGTATTAAACCCTCCGCAAAGACCGCGATCAGAAGTCATGCAAATCACTCTGATCTTTTTAGGTTCGCGAACAGCCAGCAGCGGATGGGTTATGCTCTCCACGCGCAGAGCCAGACTATTGAGCACATCCATAAACTTACTGGCATAGGGACGGAAATTATCCATCTTTAATTGTGATGCCTTGAATTTAGACGCAGCGACCATGTTCATTGCACGAGTAATCTGCTTCGTTTTATGAACGGCGCCAACTTTTCTTTTAATATCTTTAACCGAGGCCACTAAAAAATCTCCTCAACTGACTATTTTTTTACTTACTCAGCAACAAATACAGAATCAAATTCGGTCATGACGTCCTTCATCTTCTTTTCCAAATCCGGTGAAATAATTTTTTTGTCATCAATTTCTTTCATGATGTCCTGATGCTTACTCTGCACAAAACTCAGAAGCTGCTCCTCGTATATGCGCACTTTTTCCACATCATATTTATCAATAAATCCTCTTGTCCCGGCAAACAGAACCACTATTTCTTGAGCCAGAGACATCGGCATAAACTGAGGCTGCTTTAGTAATTCAACCAGACGCACTCCTCGATTCAACTGTGCCTGAGTTGATTTGTCCAAATCGCTGCCAAATTGAGCAAATGCTGCAAGTTCACGATATTGAGCAAGATCAAGTTTTAAAGTTCCGGCAACCTGCTTCATCGCCTTTACTTGCGCGGCGCCGCCGACGCGGGAAACCGACAAACCGACGTTAATTGCCGGACGAATACCGGAGAAAAATAAGCTTGGCTCCAGATAAACCTGACCGTCAGTGATAGAAATAACGTTTGTTGGAATGTAAGCGGAAACGTCACCGGCCTGCGTTTCGATAACCGGCAGAGCTGTAAGTGATCCGCCACCAAGTTCTTTGCTGACACGTGCCGCGCGTTCGAGCAGACGGGAATGGTTATAGAAAATGTCACCGGGGAAAGCTTCACGTCCCGGAGGACGACGCAGCAGCAGCGAAATCTGACGATAGGCAACAGCTTGTTTGGAAAGATCATCATAAATAATCAACGCGTCCTGACCACGGTCACGGAAATACTCACCAATACTGCAACCGGCATACGCGGCAATGTATTGAAGCGTTGCAGGGTCACTAGCGCAACCGGCAACAACACAAGTATAGGATAAAGCGTCATGCTGTTTTAGTTTTTCCACAACCTGAGCCACTGTAGATTTTTTCTGCCCGATGGCTACATAGATACACTTAACACCGGTATCTTTCTGCCGAATAATGGCATCAACGCAAATTGCTGTTTTGCCTATCTGGCGGTCGCCGATAATCAATTCGCGCTGACCACGGCCAATCGGCGTCATGGCATCAATGGATTTAAGGCCTGTGTACATCGGCTCATTAACCGGCTGACGTTCGATAACGCCGGGAGCAATCATTTCGATACGGCGATATTCCGTAGTTTCAATCGGGCCTTTGCCGTCCAGGGGCTTCCCCGTCGCGTCAATTATGCGGCCAAGCAGTCCCTCACCTACGGGAACCTGCGCAATTTTACCGGTTCTTTTAACAATGTCGCCTTCTTTAATGTGAGTAACTTCTCCCAGAACCGCTACACCGACGTTGTCTGCTTCCAGATTGAGAACCATTCCCAAAATGCCACCGGGAAATTCCAAAAGTTCCATGGCCATTGCATTTTGCACACCATAAACTCTGGCGATACCATCGCCCACGGACAACACGGTTCCGGTTTCGCTTATATCCAGCTTTTTCTCATAGCTTTTAATTTGCTCGGAAATAATTTGACTAATTTCTTCCGCTTTGATTGTTTCCATGCCTTATCTTGCCTCCCCTAAGAGATTCCTCATATTGTTCAGTTGGTTTTTGATGCTGCCATCGTAAAGAGTGTCGCCAACACCTATAACTATACCCCCCAGAAGACCGGGGTCTTTTTCCACGGATACTTCCACTTTCCTGCCGGTGACTTTCTCCAGACTCGAGGTGATGTAAGTCTGCATTTCGCTCGAAAGTGGAAACGCTGTTTTTAAATTTACCATTACTTTTTTGAGTGATTCGTCCATTAACTGCCTGTAGAAAAAGACTATATCCGACAGAACATCGATTCTTTTTTTATCGACCAGTAATTTCAAAAAATTGACCGTCATAACGGAAAGTTTTAATTTGCCGATTATATTTTTCACAACACCCTTTTTGCTTTCTTGTTCAAAAACGGGATTGGCTAAAAAATCAGCCAAAGCTTTATTCTGGGCAATAATTAAAGCAAATTGATTAAGCTCGCCATAATATTTCTCTATTTGCTTTCCTTCTGCCGCAATTTCAAAAAAAGCCCGAGCATAGCGTTTGGAAATATTACTGATCAATTTTTGTTCACCACCTTATCCATATATTCCCTGACCATAACCTCATTATCCTGAGCGGTAATATTCTTTTTCAATATTTCTTCCGCCATCAAAACGGAGAGCGAGACCGCCTCGGAACGAAGCTGGTAAGAAGCTTTATTAAACTCCTGATCAATACGAGCCTGAGCGTCTTCCTTCATTTTCTGAGCAACTTTCCCCGCATCGTCAATGATTTTTTGTTTTTCTGTAACACCCTGAGCCTTGATCATTTCTATTATGCCGTCAATTTCGTGCGAGGCTTTATCAATCTTTTCTGAATACTCCCGGTATTTTTTCTCCGCCTCGGTCTTTTCCTTTTTGGCATTTTCCATTGAATCTTTAATATCCTGACGCCGCCCAACAAAAAATTCTTTGATCTTATCCGCCAGCATCCAATAAAGAAAACCGCCCAGAATGATAACATCAAACGTTTTCCACGCGAAGTCAAACCACTGACTCTTTGAGTAACCGCCTTCAGCGTGACCTTCGGCATAAACAAAATTCACCGCAAGTAAAACTATTAAGGTAAGCGATAACAACAAAACTGATATTGATTTGAAGAGCTTTTTCATTGAACGCTTCTCCCCAGAACTTTCGTTGCTATCTCCATTGATAATCTTTTGGACTGACCCTCTAGAATTTGCCGTGCGGCCATAATTTCCTTATCCATCTTCTTCTGAAATTCCTGTGCCATTAAAGGGATTTCGTTGCGCACCGCGTCAACTATACTCTTAGCCTTATCCGCTCCTTCTTTTATTATTTCCTTCTTTATTTCGGAAGCTTTGGTTTTGGCAAGCTTGAGTTTTTCATCGTACTCGGCAGCACGCTTATCTACGGAATCGTTAAACAACTTGATTTCATTTTCCAATTCTTCGAGTTGTTTTTTACGACGATCAATTATTGTGAGAATCGGTTTATAAAGAAGAAAGTTAAGAATAAAAATTAACGCCAGGAAAGTAACTATTTGAATGAAGATAGTATAATCAGGGATTACAGTAACCACATCTTACCTCATACTTTGTAGCACAAAAAAACCCGAGTTCATTAGCTTTCTTAAACTCGGATGCTTCCGTGAATATGGCGACCCACGAAAACTTTCAACTCACTTACGTTTCATATGCGCCTGATTGACAACAGCAAGAAACGGTAACTAAAAACACCCTAAATTAAAAAGCCGGAGGTTACTAACCATAACCTTATTTGCTTGTCAAGCTTTTTTATGACCGGCAGTCTAAGTTTTCGCAAAAACTATTATCTGTTGTAAAAACTAATACTTACACGTTATCAGTCGACTGAATATATTTTTATTTTTTCTTCTACCGCTTCCACCATATGCGATCGGCCATCGAACAAGGCTCCTTCTTCAATTACAAATACCGGTGTGCGGACGTCACCAGTAAATTTCCCGGTGGAGTTAATGTTAATTCTTTCTTTGACTTCAATGCTGCCTTGAACGTTACCGCATATATAAATAGCTTTAACCGCTATATTGGCTTTAACCAGCGCACCTCCGCCAATTTCCAGTGACCCCTGCCCGTAAATTTCTCCTTGAAAATCACCATCAATACGCACAGCACCGTCAAAGATCAATTTACCGATAAACTCTGCACCTTTACCCAAGACTGCTTGAACTTCTTCAATTTTTTTCTTTTTTTCCCACATACCATTCTCCTTGTGGTTATTTACTAATTTCAACGCTACCGGATTACTTCCGATTGCAACCGGTTTAATTTTCAGCTTTTCAAAATAAAGCTGCGCACACTGACATTCATTAATAATCCTACCGCTGTCATCAAGCAAACCATCGCCGAACCACCATAACTTAAAAAAGGAAGAGGAATGCCGACAACCGGTAGTGCTCCTAAAACCATGCCAATGTTGATAAACACTTCCCACGAAATAAGGGCAGTAATGCCAAATGCTAGTATCGTGCCTAATAAATCTCGGGAATGCAAGGCAATTTTGAGACCCCAAAGGATGAAGGACATGAACATTATAGCTAAAATCAGCGCTCCAATAAAACCCCATTCCTCGGCAAAAACAGAAAAAATGAAATCAGTTTGTTGTTCAGGTAAAAATTTTAACTGGGTTTGTGAACCATTTAAAAAGCCCTTGCCGAAAAATCCTCCTGAACCAATGGCAATCATTGATTGGATAACATGATAGCCGGTGCCTAATGGGTCGTGTTCCGGATTTAGAAAGGTGAGCAGTCTTTCTTTTTGATAATCTTTTAGAAAATGCCAACCGATTGGTATTAAAACCAACCCGGAAATCAAAGCTATGGCTAAAGTTTTCCAATTGATTCCCATAAAAAAAATGATCGATGCTGAAAGAAGTATTATAATCAAAGCTGTGCCCAAATCAGGTTGTTTTAAAATCAACAAACAAGGTATTAACACCATCACGAAAGGGATGAAGAGTTCTTTTAGCTTGTAAGGTTCATTAGAGTTATGGTTGTCAAAATAACGCGCCAAAACAATAATCAGCGACAGTTTCATTAATTCCGAAGGCTGAAAAACAAAGAATCCGGTGGATAACCATCTTTGCGAACCATGCGTTTTATAGCCGTAAAAGAATACAATTATCAAAAGAACAAGAGAAATAGCATACATTAAATAAGCAGCCTGACATATAACACGATAGTCAATTAAATAAGCTATACTCATAAAAATAAGGCCTAACAAAAGCCATTGAATTTGTTTCACGTAAAAAGGAAAATTATTTTCAGTAACACTAAAGCCGGTTGAATATATACTTAAAACGCCAATCGCGCATAATGCAAGGACAAGTGCAAAAAGCGCCCGATCAAAATGCTGGAAAATGCGTCGATCAAATCTTAAAAAAAGCATTCATCTTCCTAAAAATAAAAAATATCACCAAATGATGGAAAAAAAGTATGGGATTAATCTTTTAATTTCTCCTGCATCTGATGATGCGCTGCAACTTGCGCAGGTTTTAATTTCTTCTTCCCCTCAAAATACGCGTCCAATATTTTGCGGGCGATCGGAGCGGCAACAGATCCACCGTGTCCCGCATTTTCCACTATTACCGCTATAGCTATCTCCGAGTTTTTAAGCGGGGCAAAACATACAAATAACGCGTGGTCCCTTTGAAAAGCGCTAATTTTCTTTTCTCGGCGGGCTTTATCGTTTTGCGGCAAACCGACAACCTGGGAAGTCCCGGTTTTGCCGCAGACGTCCGAATTTAATCTTCTTGCTGCGGAGCCAGTGCCACCCGCTTCATTAACAACACCCCACAGGGCACGGTCCAGAATATCAATCGTTTTTTTACTTAGACCAAGCTCACCCTTTTTTTCCGGCAAAAATTCTTTATATATGCTGCCGTCGGTTAACTCAATACGTTTTATTAAGTGAGGCAGCCATAAAGTCCCTCCATTAGCTAAAGCACTGTAGGCGTTGACCAATTGCAAGGGTGTCACCAGGTCAAATCCCTGCCCTATTGATATAGACACAGTTTCGCCGGCCTGCCATATTTCTTTAGTCCGGGCCATTTTCCATTCTTTTGTGGGTACCAGTCCTCTTTTTTCATGGTATAAATCAATACCGGTAGCTTCGCCAAACCCAAAGAGCTTTGCATATTTAGCGATCTTATCCACTCCCAGCATCTTACCCACTGTATAAAAATATACGTCACAGGATTCGACGATAGCCCGATGGAGATCAACATAACCATGGCCTTTTTTTTGCCAACAACGATAAGTTCGATTACCCAATTCAAATGAACCGTTACAAAATATTTTCTTTTCAGGTGTAATAATGCCTTCTTCCAATGCGGCAGCGGCAACAATTAACTTGTATGTTGAACCCGGTGGATATTGTCCGGAAATCGATTTATTGGACAATGGATTCAGCGGATTATTTTGCATTTTGTCCCATAGCTCATATGAAATTCCATTATTGAACAAGTTGGGATCGAAGGCAGGCGAACTTACCATGGCCAGCACTGAACCATCTCGCGTATCCAAGACAACTGCCGCGCCAGGTTTTCCTGCAAATGCCTGCCAGGCCGCTTTCTGCAAATCGGCATCAATGGTCAAAACAACATTATAGCCAGAGATAGGATCAATATGTCCTAAATTTTTAATTTCTTTGTCATAAACATTTACTTCAACTAATTCCGCACCGCTACTGCCGCGTATGTACTCATCAAGGTATTTTTCCACACCCTGTTTTCCTAAAACATCACCGGATTCGTGTTCGTCATTAGCTTTTCCCAATTCCTCTTTGCTTATTTCTCCAGTGTAACCAATAACCGGTGCCATCATTTCTCCAAACAGATACAAGCGGACAGGAGAAACCTCAACAAAAATTCCAGGCAAAGACAAAGCATTGGTTTCCACTATAGCGACCTTTTCCATACTCACATTTTTCTCTAATTTCACCGGCAGATAAGGTTTAACTTTCTTTGGAAAGGGCTGATCATAAGACAATTCCAGCGACCTACTTTTGTAAATATTTTTGAGTCTTTCGATTACAGCCTCATGATCTTTCCCCTGATTGGGCATGTAAAGCACGTCGAACGAAGGACGGTTATCCACAAGGACAACGCCATTTCTATCCATAATCAGACCACGCAACGATTGAATTTTACGGAAACGAACAGAATTATTTTCTGATCTTTGCTTCAATTCTTCTCCCTTGATAACTTGTAAATAAAACAGACGTACCAATAGAAGAAAAAAGATAATCAGCAATAATGCGATAACGATCTTAAGCTTCTGCAGAAAGTCGGCCGGTTCTGGCCCGTTTCGTAGACTGAAATGCTTTTCCATGCAAAAATCCTTCTGTCCGATGCACCAAGTAAAAAAACAAAACAGCAAGCAGGCTAAGCAACACGGCTTGAGGGAGAAAAATTAAAGAAGTTTTTTTTAATATATCCAATCCATAAGCTAAATTATAAAACAAAATAACCAAAATCTCTTCCAGAAAAGAACAAATCAAACTAAACAAGGCAATGAAATACAACTTTTCGCTAGAAAATCTTATGGAAACAAAAAACGAACACAGAAAAATAACCATATAGATGAAGGTGAATAATCCCAAAACTGACCCAACCAAACAATCATATACAAAACCTAAAATAAAGGACAAGATTATTCCTTTAATCAAATCAAAACGGAATCCTGCATAAATGACAACGATCAGTGATATTTCCAAGATAAGTCTGCCGGAAAATAATACATCGGCGATACTTGTTTGAAGCACCACTAATAATATGGACAAAAACGGCAGCAATAAATAATAGACCATCGTTGCTAATTTCCCTCTTCCTGGTCAGCTAAAACCAACACTTCTTCTAACTTGGAAAAATCAACAAATGGAGTGATATTGATCTTTAAAAACAGTCCGGCATCCTGTCTGTCTACACGACTGATTACACCTGCCAGTAAACCCTTGGGGAAGACACCGCCAATACCTGAAGACAGAACAATTTCGCCTTCTTTAACATCTTGATTTTTTAAAATATATTTCAACTCACATCCGCTGGAACCGACTCCCCGTATGATTCCTTGTGTCCGTGTCCTCTGCAAAATACCGTCAATGTTGCTACTCTCATCAATAAGCAATAGAACCTTAGACACGTGCCAAGATACATCTGTTAGTCGACCGACTAATCCCGCAGGCGCAATTACCGGCATGCCCACCTTCAAACCATGAGCACTACCTTTGTTGATCATGATAGTCCGTGAAAGAGCAGACGGCTCTCTACCGATAACACGGGCGGAAATAAAATGGTAATCATGGTTATCTCTAAGAGACAGAATCTTATTTAACCTCTGCGCCTCCAGATAACCTTCCTGATATAAAATCAACTCAGCCTTGAGCTCATCAATTTTCTTTTTTAAATCTCTATTATCTTGCTCGAGACCTACTAAAAAAACATAGCGCAACCAGGCGTTACTAACACTTTTGACGGAAAGACTCAATATATTGTGCACAGGCGCCGCGGCTTCCAGGACTACTTTCTTCACCAATCCTGTGCCTGTTTCATGCTTTAAATTATAAGATAACAAGATAAGCGCTATGGCAAGAATGGCAACAACAAAGATAATGGTCTTATATTTCCTTAAAAACATTTTTACCCGACATCAAAGCAATAATAACACCGCATCATACCTTCTATTCTTTTTCCCTAGGTAGAAGGTGTAAATATAAATTTTATCGGCTAAAAGAATATATCCTCAGCACTCGACAGCACATTTTCTCTACCCGGACAACAAATTATGCGAAATACAAACTTAGATCAAAACCGGCAATTTTATTGCCTGGAGCATTACACGTGAATGGTAATCTCTCTGAGCACGTCGAGTTGGTCCAAAGCAATCCCTGCACCTCTTACCACAGCAGACAAAGGATCGTCAGCAATGGTTATAGGCAAGCCAGTTTCTTCTCTGATCAGCACATCAATGTTTTTGAGCAGTGCTCCGCCGCCGGTAAGAACAATACCACGGTCGACAATATCACCAGCCAGTTCCGGTGGAGAGTTTTCCAAGGCGTCCTTAATTGCGTCAACAATAAGGGAAACTGGCTCATTTATAGCTTCCCTGATTTCTTCCGAACTTACTTCAATAGTTTTGGGAATTCCCGAAATCAAATCCCTGCCCTTTATTTCCATGGTTTTAATTTCTTCCAGAGGATACGCGCAACCGACTTCCGTTTTGGTAAGTTCCGCAGTTCTTTCTCCAATCAACAGGCTGTACTTACGCTTCATATACTGAACAATTGCATCATCAATCTTATCACCGGCAACCCTGACTGAATTTGAATATACGATGCCGGAAAGAGAAATAACGGCAACTTCCGTAGTTCCGCCGCCAATATCCACTACCATTGAACTTATTGGCTCAAAAATAGGCAAACCAGCTCCAATGGCGGCTGCCATTGGTTCTTCAATCAGATAAATTTCTCTGGCACCGGCTGATTCCACTGTCTCGCGCACAGCTCGCCTTTCCACTTGAGTTATTCCCGATGGCACGGCAACTATAACCCGCGGACGCACCAACGATTTGCGGTTATGGACAGACAAAATGAAATGCTTCAGCATTGCTTCAGTTATATCGAAATCGGCAATGACCCCATCACGCATAGGTCTAATGGCAACTATATTCCCCGGCGTGCGTCCCAACATGTTTTTCGCTTCTTTGCCGACAGCAAGCACTTTCTTCACACCTCTAATATCTTTATGCACTGCTACTACGGAAGGTTCATCCAACACAATCCCCCTACCCTTAACAAAAATCATTGTATTAGCAGTCCCGAGATCAATAGCTAAATCATTAGAAAATTTACCCAAAAAATAATCGAACAGCATTTTTCCTCCTGTTATTTTGTTTTTAATATTAACAATTAACCTATAATTTTTTCTATATAGTATTTCCTTACCCTAATCAATGTCTTTTTAAATTGTATTTGCTTTTTGTAAATGACTGTAATACTAAAACGAAGCTTTTAATGCTGTTGAATAGTTTAATAATCATAATAGAGGTGATTTTATGCTCAAGTTTTTCCGCAAACACGCGCGCGGCTGGTTCATGTTGGCAATTATAGTAATCATCATACTCGTTTTTGTTCTTTATTTCGGCTCAAACAGAGGTAGCAGAACGGCTAATGCGATAGCTGTAATTGATGGAAAAGTAATTAGTGAAGCAGAGTTTCGCAACGAATATGGAAAGATGCTGGATATGGTCAAACTTCGCTACGGTTCAAAGCTTACGCCTGAAACACTCAAAATGATGAACCTAAAGGAAAAGGTTTATGACAGTTTAATTAACCAGCAAATTATTATTGCCAAAGCCGCGGATTTAAAGCTGCAAATTTCCGACGATGAATTGCGAAATGCTATCATATCAATACCCGCATTGCAGACTGACGGTATCTTTGATGAACGCAAATATCAGCAGATGCTCAGGTATACTAAATCTTCCGCTGAAGATTTTGAAACAACTCAAAGAATCAATCTGACGGCAAATAAAATTGAATCCCTCATCCGTGAAGGAATAAAAATATCTGATCAGGAAATTTATGATTTATATACCGTGCAAAATCAAAAAATTAATCTTAATTTTGTGCAAATTTCCAGCAAGGATATTAAAGATAAATTTGCTCCCACATCAGAAGAATTGGAAAATTATCTCAAAAACAATAGCAATACATTTCGCATTCCAGAACAATTAAAAATTAAATATGTACTTTTTGCCAGTGATGCATATTCTTCAGCTTCTATAAGTGATTCCGACATTCGCGATTACTATAACCGCTTCAGAGATAAATATCGAACAAAGGATGGTAAGCAATCACAATTGGCCGATGTAAAAAACGATATTGCCAAAGAATTGAAGACGGCAAGGGGAATGCAAAATGCGTACGCCGAAGCCAAGAAAGTTCATGATATCATTTATCAGGAAGACAATTTTGATGTCTATACCAATAAACATAACTTGAAGAGTTATAGTGCTGATTTTTTCCCCATTAACAAGCCGCCACAGGCGTTAGCGTCGATCAAAGAGTTGGCAGCGGTTCTTATGGAATTGCAGAAAAACGACATCAGCAAAATAATTCCTGCTAATAATGGCTATTATCTTATAAAGATTATCGATAAAAAGCAGGCTTACACACCAAAATTTAAAGATATTGAAAATGAAGTCAAAAGACGGTTTGTGGAAAATAAAATGCTGATTTTGGCCGAAAATGAAGCTCAATCAATCCTGGATCGCCTTAAAAACGGAGAACAATTGGATAAAATCGCCCGAGAAAAAGGCTTAAAAATTAACGAAACCGGCCTATTTCAACCCTCCGGAGCCATACCAAAACTAGGAAACAGCAGAGACGCAGCAGAAGCGCTTCTCCAGCTCTCCGCTAACAAACCGTATCCGGAAAAGCTTCTCGTTATCAATGATACTTTTGTCATTTTAAAATTTAAAGGCGCAAGTAAAATTGATTTAAAAGAATTTGCCGCAAAAAAGGATTTGTATAAAAATATTTTTTCATCCATCAAAAAAGATGAAGCTCTATTATCATGGTATTTAGGCAAAAAAACAGCAATGATAAAAGAAAAGAGAATTAAAATTAACAAGGAAGCAAAAGATTTATAAAGTGGTAATGGAGTTTAAAAAATATTTCTTAAAACTTGGAGCTGAGGGGGATCGAACCCCTGGCCTCATGACTGCCAGTCATGCGCTCTCCCAGCTGAGCTACAGCCCCATTAATTTATACTACCCCGGTTGCATAATTCCGAAACATTAGTTAGCTCGTAAAAAAACAGAAAAGAGAAGCAACGCAGTATGACTAAAATGTGCAGCCCCCTTAACATGGGGATTAATTGATTGTCAACAGATTTTAGCTTGACTTTTAGTCGCCCCTCTATATAATCGCGCCCGTGCCGGAGTGGTGAAACTGGTAGACGCAGGGGACTCAAAATCCCCCGCTCGCAAGGGCATCTCGGTTCGATTCCGAGCTCCGGCACCAAGGAAAATCAAGGGTTTGCGACTTTCAACGTCACAAGCCTTTTTTCGTTTTTAGGCAAATTGTAACTGTTTTGTAACCATTCATCTTGTTTCTCAGTAAACTGCTGGCGTTTAAGAGCTGCCTCTTTCAGGTCATCCTGCGACACAATGTTATATCTGTCAAAAACACAGCGTGTTTTGTGTCCAGTGATGGTCATGGCAACCCGCTCAGAAATACCAGCCTTCACCATATTCCTGATTGCACTTCGTCTGAGGTCATGGAAAAGCAAACCTGACTTACCAACTGCGGCGCAAGCAGTGTCCCATGATTTGCGAAAATCACCAATCTTCACGCCATTGAAGTTAAAGACAAAGAGAGAATCCATTCTTCGATTTTTATGAAGATTCTTCAGCAGCTCTAATAGTTCAGGTTCAGCATATAGCGTGCGTCCTTCACTGTTCTTTGTCTCTCCCGGCTCAAGTCTTACAATACCCTCGCGCAGATTAACTTGACTCCACTTGAGATTAAGAATTTCACCCTTGCGCCAACCTGTAAAATAGCCGAATGTTAAAACTGGCTTCAGGTATTCTGGTAATGCTTCCCGCAGCGCAAGATACGCCTCATGCTCGATGAATCCCTTTCTGACATTATTCTCTTTCAGCATCGGAATGTAGGGCACACGAGAAACCTTCGGTGGAGTGCAACGAGCACCGAGATTGAATGCTCTTTTCAGAGCAGCCAACTCACGGTTAATTGTGGCATTCGCAATACCTTTGTTCATCCTTTTCTCAATATACCTCTTTATCGCAGTAGTCGTTATCTCCGGCGCTCTCATGCCTTCAAACTCCGCCAAAAGAAACTTGACACATCGCTCTGCCCGCTTAACTGTCCGCTTACCATTGATTCTGTAATCTGTGAGATAATCATCCAGCAGGTCAGAAAACCTGATACGGTCAAAGCAGATGCTTGGCATTTTCCCTTCGGATATTTCACCCTCTTTGGTCTTCAACATCCGCTTGGCAATTTCCACCTTTTCAGTGTGCGTTGATTCGGCAAATTGTTTTCCATGCCGATAATACTTAATCCAGTATGTTTTTCCTCGCCTATAAATACATCCCATCATTTCACCTTCCTTTCTTGGAGGGCTTGCGTTTAACAAACTCAATATCATAGCCAAGGTAGTCAGCAATAATTGTCAACTTCTCTAACGAATATTGTGCTTTTCCGTTCAGAACTCTTGACAGATGACCTTTATCCAGACCGAGGTCTTTGCTGAGCCTATAGGCCGATACCTTTTCCCTCCCAATGATGTCTTTCAGGCGATTCCCCATCATGGGGATATTCATATAATGCAGTTGCATACAAGTCAACCTCTAATTATACACTGCTTTGTTTTTTTCTATGAACGCATCCAAATCGTTTATGTCCAGATACATTTTGCGGCACCCACCTTGTTTAACTACTGGAATCACCTGCGACCATACCAGCTCCCTTACTCCCCACACAGACCGACCCAGATATTCAGAGGCTTCTTTAAGTGTAAAAAGCCGCTTGCACGGAGGATTGTATATCCTCTGTGCCTTCTGTGATTCAATGCCTGTATGTGTTTTATTTCCCATGTAACTGTTTTGTAACCGTGGTTTTATGATTTTAACCTACTCCCACATTCCTTGCGGTATTATATCCGCCCCTTGGACTAACTTGTAATACCTGACAAGACCCCGAGGATTCCTTCCTCTCCAGGCCTTGGCATCAATGATTTTTATTCGATTTGATTTCTTTTCAGCGTCCCAATCAAGGGAAAGGTAAAGCCGTGCTTTTTCCCTACTAAAATCAGCACCACGCCCAATTTCTTTTCCATCAGCTTTCTGCAAACCGATAAAGGCAACGCCCCTTCCAAGTTTTTCATGGATACCTGCAATCGGAAGAGCAATCTTAGAGAAATCTTCCGCGATTTCGAGGTAGTCAGCAATCCAGACTGTTTCTGAGCCGTCAATGAAATCTGCTGGTATTTGGTTTGATTTGAGATTGAAAACCTCCATATTTTCTGCCCATTGTTCAAGGCGAATATCATCGAAATGCAGGAGTCTGTTTCTAAACTCATCGGGACCCATCTCGGAATTCAAATAAACAATTCGCCTTTTTCCCAAACTTAATTTTGCTATATTCATAAGCAACGCTGTCTTTCCTGCCTCCTTAGAACCCGCTACAACGGTAATGTTGCCAGGATAGAGTTTACACAGTTCGTTTATTTCAAGCGGTAAATCAATCTGGAACTCATCGCCTGAAGCAGTTAAAAAATCCACTCGCTCAAATTCTTTATCAATGCGTCTGTAGACACCTGCTTTGTTTCCATACTTTTCTATTAAGCCATCTTTTTTCAGCCTATGGATGATGACATCAACATTCCTCTTCTCAGATGGTGTAAGGGGTTGTAAGGTTTGTTTCAGATTTGTAAGGTCAAAGTAACCTTCTTGTAAGGTCACCCACGTCCGAATCTCTTCGGCAAGTTTTCTTTCCCTCTTTTCAGCACGGTTTAGGGCACTTTGAATTTTTATTTTTATTTCGTTTTGCGGGAAAGGCGGTAGAGCATTTTTTGCAAGGATATCAATAATATATTCAGTGTAAGGAATCTCGCAGCCGCCTTTTATCAGACAGTTTGCGGCATGAAAAATGTCTTCATCCCTTCTGCCCTCTGTAAGGAATTGTAAGGTTCTGTAAGGTGATGAAGGGTTACTGCTTTCATCTCTCTTATATGCATTATTATTTATTATATTAATAATAGCATCGGGCAAAGGTGGTGCTTCGATTTCATTTAGCGCAAGACCTTCTTCCCACTTATAACTCTTGCCGTCTGCATTAATTGAAGGCGATGCTATGATGTAACCACCTTCGCCACGGAAATCGACACCGGGCATGATTCCTGTTCCTACTGTTAATTTGCAGTTTTGCGGAAATAAAAAATATAAGTGCCAACCACCCCGTGGTGTTCTTGCAACAGGCAAGATTAAACTATCAGGAATTAGCCCTTGAATAGCGTCATAGCCTTCTTGGGTGTCGCAATCTATAACTAACAGACCTGATATTTCGCCAGTGACAATACCAATCATTGCATTAGGAATTTTTTCCCACCATGCCTCTATTTCATATGAAGAAGCCTTGCGGGTTTGGTATTCCTTCCAGCTGATATATGGTGTTTTGTCATGTTGTATAGGAATTACTGAAAAGCCGCGCCTTGCATAATCCAAAACTGATTGTATAATGTTACCTTGTGCCGTGTTCACCTAATAGCCCTCCCACCTTTCATGCTGAATATCATGCTGCGAACAGTTTTCTGTTTCTGGCAGAAATCAGAAACTGGCACCGATTCGTTTCCATAGAATCTCTGCACGGCATCAGTCACATCTTGGTCAAACCGAAACACAACTTTTCCATCAGAACGCAATTCAGGTTTAGGCGGTATCTTTAACGCGAGATAAATAAAGGCTGCAATGTCAGATTGCTCAAAATAAGTGGGGGATATATTATTCGTCTTTTTCATATTCTCTCTTTCTCTTTCCATAAAATTAAGATTTAGTTAGATATAGTTTAATGATTTCTTTTTTCAAAGTCAAGCTAAATATATGTAATCATTAATGATTTATGGAATTCTATGATAGATTTCCCTTTTTTAAAAAGGGGAAAAAATGTAAAAACGCTCATAATTCTAAGCATTTTCTACGATGAACTGGGTATTTATTAAAAAAATGTATTTTTGTTCGGATTTTAGTGTTTAATAGGATTAGATTTTGCTTTATTCGAATTTTTTATAGGCAGTAGTTTGAAGCCGCAGGGCAGTTTATTTTTTTTACTCTGGTATTTTTACGCCATTGCGGATAACGGTGCATGTAGGAATATCTGAAAAGCTGGCACGGCTGCCCGTGCCTTCATTTCGGATTTTACGAAAATAATTATTTATTGACTTTGTTGTCACAGGCAATCTTTTGAGTGCTTCTTTCCGGATTAGTTTGCGAGTTTTTTTATCTTCTAAAGCGGCAAGTCCGCCAAACTCATCGATGATAATTTTTTTAAGTGCGTTAACGTTCTTCTTACACTTATCTGCATTAGTTTGAGCTGTCTCTGTTGTCCGTATTTTTTCGGATGCTTGATGACGCTTAGCCTTGTTGAAATCCAGCTTGTTTTCCTTCAGGATTCCAGTGGGGTCATCAACACTATAAAATTCATTCGCGAGAACATCTTTTATTCCAAACCCATCGGCAAGTGTTTCTTTCAATACCTTTTTCTTTTTCATTATCGTTTCCTTAATCATTAATTCTGACAACTGAATATCACCAAACAGATACAATCAGCAAGCACTTCTTCCTGTAATGCTCAAATCGTCAACCTTCGCAAATATGCATTTGCATATTTTTTTGAAAACAATGGCAAGATTCATCCAAATAAAGTTAGCCAGTTTAAGCTTGTGAATAAAAACTGGTCAAAGCGCAAATAAAGAAGTCCATCTCTGGGCAAAATTCGCCACGTTAACCTATTACCGAGAGTAGAGAATAGGCACTAAAAGAAATGATTACCCTCAAGGGTATACATTCCTATGCTCCTGCTAAAAAAAGTTCATTCTACGCGGCCAAATGCGGCTGTATCCCCCCCCCATTTCTGAGAATTTTAGTAGCTATCCAACGGTGTATTTCCTCTTTTAAAAATAATTATTAGTGCTATAGTGATATTAAATTATCGGAAAAAGTAAAGTTTGGGTTTAATTGTTGTGGATGAATTATCAAAATGAAAAAAATACTGATGATTCTTGGCATTTCCCTGATTTTATGCTCATGCGCAACTGCACCAATAAGCCTTCAAGAGGCTGCTCCAACACCAGCAATTGTTTTTCAAGCCGATATAATCAATGTCTGCTTTTCACCTAATGGCAATTGCACAAACGCAATTATTGAACAAATAGGCAATGCAAAATCTGAAATTCTTATCCAAGCTTATTCATTTACTTCAGCGCCGATTGCCAAGGCCTTAGTTAATGCACACAAGCGCGGGATAAAGGTTCAAGCTATTCTGGATAAAAGCCAACGGTTAGAAAGATACTCGTCCGCCACTTTCCTTTTAAACAATGGTATTCCAATCTATATCGACAGCAAACACACCATCGCCCACAACAAGATTATGATTATAGACAAGGAAACAGTAATCACTGGCAGCTTCAATTTCACCAAAGCCGCTGAAGAAAAGAATGCTGAGAATTTACTAATTATCACGTCAAAGGAGTTGGCCAAGGTTTATATTGGAAACTGGAAAAATCATTTTGAACATTCTGAAAAATATTTGAGAGAATAATTCAGAAATTATGGAGGTAGTTATGATAATAGAGTTTAACCAAAAAAAATCAACTGTGACTTTTGGTGGAGGAAGGTTTGTATGTTTCTTTATTCACAAGGGTTTAATAAACAAGATTCTTGAAATATCTGTTTTTGAAGCTGATGAAAAATTTAATCCTGTTGACTCACAAAATCCTCTCCTCGTAGAAAAAACACCTTTTGATGAACGCAAAATATTGAGTGCCATAAAAATTATCGGAGATTTAGATAGCGGAAAAGCAACTTGGATTCCCAACAAATATATGAACCAGAAACAAGGCTCTAAAGCTGTTGAAGATTTAGAAGAAATATCAGTCCAGATGGCATATGGGGTAGCCACTATCTTGCTTGATAAAGGGGATTATGAGGCAGCTCTGTTGAATATAACAAGTAGTTTACTTTCCGAGTATTTTAGAAAACATCCAAAGTATGAATCGCGATTCTTAAGAAAAAAAACAGAGGCATGTGTAGGGCTTAGTAATTATTACGAGGCAAAAAAGGCTATTCTACGCGCTATGGAAAAGTCTGACGTGGATTCCGTCTTTGGAGACTATTTTACTTTAGGATGTGCCGAATATAAATTGGGTAATAAAAAAGCGGCCATTGAAAATCTTAGAAAGTTTATTGAATTGGCGGAAACATTTATTAAAAGCAGTAATGATAATAGTGCACGTGCGGAAAACAAGAAAATGATTGAAATGTCAAATCAACTAATAAATAAGCTGGGGTAATTCCCAGTATACTTAATTATGAGCAAGGAAGACGACATGATACGCAATCAGAATAGTGACAATCGTTTCATCGCCTATGACAACGGGACGGTATTGGACACGGAGACAAACCTGATGTGGGCAGCAAACGACAATGGGTCGGATATTGACTGGCACAACGCCAAAAGCTATTGCAAGATTTATAATGGTGGAGGGCATATAGACTGGAGGATGCCAACACAGGATGAGCTGGCAGGGCTATATGATGCGGGTAAATCCAGGCCAGGGGCATGCAATACATCATATCAAATACATATTGTAACTGAGTTGATTGATATTACCTGTTTCACTCCTTGGGCTTCAGACACGCGCGGTTCAGAGGCCGCCTACTTCAGTTTTGGCGATGGCGCTCGGAAGTGGTGTCCACAGTCCTCCTCCGCCGGCGGCCGCCGGGCCCTCCCGGTGCGTTCAGTCAAAAAGGAGTATAAATCAATGCAGAAAGACGAAGAATTTATCGCATCATTAAAATCTTCCGTAAAAGAAAACAGGCTTGACATAATTCCCGACGAAGAATTGCATAAAATCTTCACAAGAGCACGGTCGTTAGCTTCTTTCAGCAATGCACTGGACATTGAACTATCAGCGGCAATCAATACACTGTCAGAAGAAATTAAAGAAAGAGGATTACCTCACAAGCCAAAAGAAATTTTATTACGAGAAGATTTAAAGACAGAGAAAGTAGTTATCGAGGGCAAAGAGTATGCTAACGGGGATAAAATAATCATTGATGGTAAAAAATATACCATTGATGATGCTACGCCAGAAGATATTCAACGGGATGTTTTGGGCAAACAAATTCTTGAGTCTGACCCTATTCAGTGGTTTAAGAACGTCTCCGATTTCTTTGAAGGGCCCAAAATTCCGAAAAATGATGATGATATAAAATATGCATTCATTATTCTTTTATGTGCTTCACAGACGACAAAGAGCATAAAGGAATTGTATGAAGAAGGTCTTAAGAATGGGAAACTGAAATTAGATTCCAGTTCGGTTTTGTTTCAGTGGTCAACTATATTCTTAGAAAGCATCTATTTCTATTCGCACACATTAAATTTTTCAAGAGAAATTGAAAGTAATTTATTTGATTTGTTGGCAAATATATTTTTCATGGCGTCTTCCGATGATGAAAAGAGGCGAGCGGGAAAGGACATGGCTAATAGTTGCCTTAAAAGAAAGAATGATTATGCAAATTATAAAGAAAATTCTGGGCCAGTATATTTGTATGGGAAGGTAATAGGCGAATCTGCGGGGATTAGGCCCAATATTCTTTTTATCGAGTTAAGTGCACATTTGTCGTTAAGCAACCTTGACGCGCATATGTCATTTTACAAAGCCCATTTTATTGGGAAAGAGGTCGATTTTGGAAAGCTTGTAGAGAAGACCTTATAGAAGGAAGAGAAATAAGGTATCTTCCTATGCCTACTTGATATTTAATCGCTAATCAGGGCAGAACTCAATCAACGGCATTCCCCTTTGCTTTTAACCCATTCTAATATTTTGCAATTCCCTAATTCACATGCTTTTTGCGCATCACGGCAGCCAAGATTGTTGTTGCCTTGTATAAAATAAGCAGTTCCCCGGTTGCTGTAGGCATCGGCATAATCCGGCTTCAAGCGAATGGCTTCATTCCAGTCTTCAATAGCACGCTGAGGTTGGCTGAGTATGCCATAAACAACCCCCCGGTTGTAGTAGGCCGTGGCATCATCTGGTTTTAGGCGGATGGCCTCGTTATAGTCTTCAATTTCACGTTGAGGCTGGCCGAGTTTACCGTAAGCAAGCCCCCGGTTGTAGTAGGCATAGGCATCATCTGGTTTTAGGCGTATGGCTGCACTATAATCCTCAATGGCTCGCTGGTTTTGGCCGAGGTCATAGTAAGCAAGCCCCCGGTTGACGAAGGCACCGGCATCATCTGGTTTCAGGCGGATGGCTTTGTTGAAGTCAGCAATGGCGCGCTGGTTCTGACCGAGGTTAGCGTAAGCATTCCCCCGTCCAACGTAGGCCGGAGCATAATTCGGCTTCAGTTTAATAGCATTGTTCAAATATATGATAGCCTTATTTGGGTCGGTATATTTTCCACCATCCAATAATGCATCTGCCTTCTTAACCCAATCCACCGCAGTTTCGCTCATTGCCGGTAAACAAAGAAAGGTCAAAACAAGAAAAATGGAAACGATAATTTTGCGCATATTACCTCCATTTATATGTCTCCTTTTTATCATAATTATCGAGGAAATAACATCAATGATTTGGTTTTGGAATGGCTGTCCGTGACTTTCGCTTTTGCATTCCCGTGTGTGCGCATTACTCGTTTCAACTGCGCAAAGCTGGGGAAGAGAGTTTACCGTTTACCAAAAAATATAATAAATCCGGGGAAGGTAGTTATAACTTTTAGCCGCATATCTATTACTCTAACCTTGTGATACTGCCCCCCTTAGACACGCTTGAGGCTTTATCTTAAATGCCTCAAAGGGTAACAATAAACCACATCTACCTCCCTTAGAAATGTAGTCTTTTGCCTTATGATTTTATCTATTTAGCATTGTTTGTCTGGCTGCTCTTTCTACTATTTTACCCATTTCCGACAAATGTCGCTTTTGGGTTTTTCTTCTTTATCTAACATAATACCCAACTATACCAAATAATATCAATTATGTGTCCGCATTTCTGCCAATTTCATTTTTTTAGTTTTACGAACTTCGTTCGCACTTTCATTTCTGCAATATAAACGTATTACGCGACTCAAGCAAACTGTAACCAAATTGTAACCGTCTTAACCGAAGATAAACCAACGTAAGCAAACAAAAACCAACTCGACCTTTATAACCTGCTAATATGTAACCACTTAAAAATGATGGGAAATCTCCTATTTGTTAGTTACGACTCAAAATCCCCCGTTCGCAAGGGCATGACGGTTCGACTCCGTCCTCCGGCACCAAGTATATCTATTTTACGGTCAGCCCTTTTAATCTGTAGTTAAACTCATAACTCAAAGCTCCGCTCCAATCATCTTGAAAAACTCCCTTATAGCGTGTTCCATAAACCGGCCCCACGGGCTTTCCATAAGTATAAAACCAGTTAACAATTGGCGTACCGGAAAAACCTAAGGCAATCCAGTAAGAGCCGGGCATCAAAACAGGCTGCTCACTGGCAAAGGTGAAATCAACCCAGCGGTAACCGGGCTTGAGTGAAATTTGATCCAAGTTAATCATTTGTGTCGTATATAAAGGAGAGCCGGGCTTACCCTCTTCATCTTTAAAAATATCAACCCAAAGCATGCCTTCACCACCAAAATTATGTAAAGCCAGTCCAACTGTTTTCAGCTTAACCGGTTTTTTCAAAACGGCCACCTGAGCATACTGAGTTGCTTTGGTAGTCACGTATTCAGCGGTCTCCACAAGAAAGTTGCGCGACATTTCAAAGGCATCTTTCCCGGTGTTTTTTGTAACCCGCGGAAAGGCAAAATCAACATCTTCCGGAAATTCCAAATTGCCATAAAGATAAGGTACCGTATATCGCAATATTTTCTGCTCCTTTTCAGTAATAACAATAGGCGGCGGGGGTGGAACTATTTCAATTTTTTTAAATTCAGCTTTTACATTTGGCCCCAAAAGCAAATTCTTCGGGCCATACGCCTGACGCGAACCCCGGACATTTACGGTATCAGAAAGCATATTTGCGTCAATCGTTTCCTGCAACTTAGGTTTGGTGCGGGCCTCGGATGCCTGTACCCAGCGGATCAAACCGTCATTCTTTGTTTCGTTGTTGTCAATACCTGCCTCGATGCGGACAAAACGGTTGGAAACAAAAAACTGCATATTTTGCGGATCATAAGGAATCCATCCCTGATCAGGAAACCACACTTCAACCCAGGAATGTCTGCCTTGCCCCATCTTGAAAGTAAGCGTGCCTTTATCCCACGCAATGTCGAAAGGCTGGTTTAAGGTCACCCCATTAATGATACGGACAGGTATTCCGACGCTGCGCAAAAGCGCGGCGGATAAATGCGAAAAATTCTGGCAGTTTCCTTTGCCGGACTGCAGTGAATACAAGGCATCGTATTTGGCCGGAGGACTAACATAGTGAACATTATCCACGACCCATGAAATAACCATCTGCACCGCATCGAATTGGGTTTTAACATCTTTTGTCAGCTTGAGTGCAAGTTGTCTAATTTCCGTATTGTTTGTCTGGACCTGCTCTGTTTCCTGAAGATAAACTTTCAAATCTTGGGGAACATCGCTTAAAGGAAATGGAGCTTGAGTTTCAAAGTTTTTTAAGCCTATTATATTTTTTGCATCAAAAGAAACAACAGCATTAATTTTATCGGGTACATTTGTCCATGTAGCGACGATGATTTTATTGCCGCGATCATCAGTTGTTGTTTTGCTATCCTGCGCATCTGGTGCAAATTTTATTTTGAAATTGGTAATCTGCTGCTTGTAGGTAGGGGAATCAAAACTTTGAGGAATAACAAAGCTCAAAGTCAATTTTTTCATGGCATCCCCTGCAGTTATCTGATGCTGCAATTCATAATGAATAGTCGAATCCATGTCTCCTTTAACAGTAAAATTCTCCGCGATAGATGGAGATGTCATGACAATGAAAACAAATATAACGATTGTGCTAAAATATTTTTTCATAAAAACCTCCCAGGCATTATTATCGATTATCTGCGGACAATAATATGCGAGACAGCCAATTAATGTCAATGTAAACAAATCGTATCAAACAAAATAAAAAGATATCTATAGATTGCATCTTTTGAAAAAAATGTAATTGACAACCCGCTAATTATGGATAAGTTATGGCGGAGATATAAAACATATATGATCAAAAGGAGGATTTTAATGTTTACAGTTACGGATAAAGCATCGGAGGTAATCAAGGACTTTCTCAAAGACAAGGATGCAGCGGCAGCTGTACGGATTACAATGTCAATTGGCTGATCGGGCCCCACTTTGGGCATGGCTCTGGACGAGCCTAAAAATGAAGACGAGATTTTTGTGGAAAAAGGTACGAAATTTATCATAGATAAAGATTTATTTATCCAAGCTAAACCGATCAATGTCGATTTTACCAGTACACCAAATGGATCAGGGTTTAAATTAAGTTCCGGTCTTTCCGCTGAAGGTGCCGATGGTTGCGGATCTTGCAGTTGCTAGAACGTCGGGGGAGAACGTTCTCCCCCGTGATTTTTTACGCGCATGAAAACTAAAGGTAAAACATTGGAAATAATCGATAGAGCGGAACAACTTCTGAAGGATGGGAAACATTCAGAAGCAATCGCGCTTTACGAAGAAGTTCATAAAACTCATCCCGAAGAAGAATCTGTTTTATTAATGTTGGCATGGGCGCACTACGATAATGGCGATACTTCAAAGGCTCTGCATTATTTGGAAACCATCCTGGAACGGGAGCTAAAGCGCAAGATATTTACCGGATTTGCCTTTGATGAGCTGGTTCGTATCTATAAACAGCAAAGAAAGTTCGATAATTTAGTAGAAATTTGCAGAAAAGCAGTAAATGCGCAACCAAACGATGTAAGCCTTTTAGCTGAATTAGGCGGCGCGTATCTTCATGCCGAAAAACATCAGGAGGCATGCCAAATTTTTGAAAAACTCGTCGGCATGGAAAACGACAATCCTTTTTTTTATTGCCGGTGGGGAGAAGCGTTATTTGCCAACGGTAGAACCTCAGAGAGTAAAAACACTTATATGAAAGCTGCCGAAATTGATCCGGAAGCGGCTGACCGCTATTACTTTCAACTTGCTAATTTATTTATAAATACTGGCAATAATAACGAGGCTCTAAAATTAATAGAGACTTGCATCTCTGTAAAGCCGGACAATTCTTTATATTATTGCGCTTTAGGAGATATTCTTATCGCACTTAAACGAATAGACGAAGCTTTGGCCACATATAAAACCGCCATAAACTATGATAATGCGAGTGCCGGGGTTTACTACAATCGTTTAGGTCATACGTTAATAAAGGCAAATCACTTTTCGCAGGCTATAGAAGCTTTTAAGGCAGCCATAGAATTTGATGCTGCAAAGCCTTACTACATTGGACTGGCTTCTGCTTATGAGGCAATGGGGCTTGTTGATGTTGCGCATGAACTTCTGCAAAAAATAAATCACGCTGACTAAACATTTCCGTATTTACGAATATTGTCTTTAAGTAGATAATAAAAATCATTGTGTTCTGCAAGGGCTTGTTTCAGTATATTTTCTATATCGCTAACTTCGCTTTTATTGATAATCATATTAACGCTTTTATTATACGCTTGCATGCTATCCATTGTCGCGTATATTGCGCTGATCAAAACGACGAATATTTTCCGTCGGACAGACATATTCAGATTTTCCAGGTACTTCAGAATATTATTTCCTTCCTCAATGCCGGTGTCGAAATTTTCATTTACCAGGATGACATCAAAAATATGAAACCGCATGTATTTCAGGGCATCTTTAAATGTGGCCGGTTGAACTACCTCAAACCCGATTTTTTTTATAGTTTTGCTGACTTTATCCCTGCTGACAGAATCCTGCTCACAAATCATAGCCGTTTTGCTGTCCGGATCAACGTATCCGAACGGACGACCGGAATAATCAAACCTTTCATCCATATTATCCGCTGACGCTTTAGGTTTTTCGTTGGGCATTTTTTCTCCTTCTTTAGCTTATGCTTTTCGGAAAAGATTTTTCACTCTATCGCCAGGGTGCATCCTTGTTTTTTCCATACTTATTGTCCACTTCCAGCCCATCCAGGTCAGTAGTTTTTTCACCACGCGCGCTTTTAATCGCATCAATACCACGACCAACATTTGAACGGTTAGAAGCATAAGCCCTGGCCGTTTCCTCTGTGATTGATCCTTCGTCATAAAGATCGACAATACAATCGTCAAACGTGACCATGCTGAACGCTTTGCCTTGCTCAATAATATCAGAAAAGGTTTTGCCTTCTGATTCGCCGTGGAGAATTACATCTTTAACCCGCAAGTTTGTCCCTAAAGCTTCAAAGGCGGCAATACGGCCACCGCCAACTTTTGGCAGAAGACGCTGACAGATAATCCAGCGAAGCGAATCAGCAAGACGCGTACGTATCTGGTTTTCTTCGTCCACAGGAAACATGCCAAGAATACGGCTGATCGTTTGACCGGCATCAATTGTATGCAAGGTGCTCAAAACAAGGTGACCGGTTTCAGCAGCATTTAGCGCAATTTCAATAGATTCACGGTCGCGCATCTCACCTACAAGAATTACCTTTGGCGCCTGACGCAAAGCCGCGCGTAAACCATTGGCAAAGGTGTCAAAATCCTTACCCAATTCGCGCTGATTGATAGTGGCCTTTTTTTGAGCGTGGGCATATTCTATCGGATCTTCCAGTGTAATTATATGCAAAGAGTTTTTTGCATTGATTTCATCGATAACAGCAGCCAGAGATGTGGTTTTGCCACTACCTGTTGCGCCGGTTACCAGAACAATGCCGTTCTTTTCAGACGCGACGCGGTAATAAGCATCCGGTAAGGACAGCTCCGCGCAAGTAGGAATTTGAGTTTCAAGTTTTCTTAAAACGATAGAGTAATGGCCGCGCTGTGAAAATATATTCACGCGAAAACGGGCAACACCCGGCAACTCGTATGATAAATCGCAGGAACCTTCCTTAATCAGCATCTCCAGCAACCGTTGATCTTGATTAATTAAATTCAGCGCAAAAGTTTCCGTCTGGAATGGCGTCAGTTTTTCAAAGTGGGGTTCTAATTTAACTCCAATCAGTAGCCCGGATGCCTCTACCTGAAAAGGCTTGTCCACGGTCAGAATCAAATCGGAAATGTTGACATTGGATTCCACCATTTTCATCAGGATATGATCTATTTCTGGTTTTCTCATAAGCCATCCTTTCGGCGATATTTATGCTTCGGTGAAATCGGTAGGTGGATATTTTAAAAACGGGCGAAATCTGGTTTTGTCATTAGCTTTCAGGTAGGCATCTTCGCCACCGATCCAACCGCGAGTATAAAGATCCATAATTGCATCGTCCAGAAGCTGCATCCCGTATTTTTTACCTGCTTGCATCATCGAAGCAATCTGATAAGTTTTCGACTCTCGGATCAAATTGCGCACGGCCGAATTGGCAATTAAAATTTCCAAGGCTACACAACGGCTTTTAACATCTATTCTTTTAAAAATAACCTGCGATATTACCGCCCGTAAACCATCAGCAAGCGTAGAACGAATCTGTAACTGTTCGGATGCCGGAAACACTTCGATTATTCTATCGACAGTTTTTGCCGCGCTGGTTGTATGCACTGTGGCAAAAACCAAATGACCGGTGGAGGCGGCTTCTATTGCCAGTGAAATGGTTTCCAGATCACGCATTTCTCCGACCAGAATTATGTCCGGATCTTCACGAAGCGCTCCACGCAATGCCGCTGCAAAACTCTTTGTGTGAATCCCAACTTCGCGATGATTGATGATACAACCCTGGCTTTTATGAACAAATTCAATCGGATCTTCAATAGTGACTATATGATCTTTGCGCAGACGGTTAGCCTCATCGATGATCGCCGCCAGTGTTGTTGATTTACCGCTACCGGTTGGCCCGGTCACAAGCACAAGACCACGCGGCAGCGTTGCCAATCTTGCCACTACTGCAGGAAGGCCTAAATCCGCACAAGTTGCAATTTTATCGGGAATTTCGCGGAAAACAGCGGCAACACCATACTTTTGCTGAAAATAATTAGCCCTGTAGCGCGCCAGAGATGGAATTTCATAAGCAAAATCGACATCACCTGTTTCTTCAAACTGTTTAATTTTATGTTCCGGTGTAATTTCATAGAGAAGTACTTTTAGTGCATCATTGGTGAGGACGTCATATTTAATCCGTTCAATTTCCCCGCGTATTCTGATGGCAGGTTGCTGACCGGAAACAAGATGGAGGTCGGATGCTTTCTGATCATGCATAAGTTGGAAAAAAGCGTCAATTTTTGCCATATTTTATTCTCCCGCAGAAATTAATTACTTTTTGATCTTTTTCTGCTTCAAAAAGACATCCAATTAAAAGATCATGAACCAGTTGCCAAATTATTTATACTTAACAGCATTGGCTGTCAACAACTTCTTGACACTGACACAAACAATAATATATGCTCGCGCACGTTTTCCAAATATTTGGGGATGTAGCTCAGCTGGGAGAGCGCGGCGTTCGCAACGCCGAGGCCAGGGGTTCGATCCCCCTCATCTCCATATTTTTAATATATCGATACTTTATAGTTAATGTCTAAATTTTTCTTACTTTTTTGTCTTAACATCGAAAATCTTTGCTAATTGCCATTTTTTACGCTTCTTCCAGTTTCCTTTGTGATACGCGTAACTGGCTAAAAGAGGCAGTACGGTGGTGGCTTCAGCATAAACCATTTGCTCGAAAGTCGCGTCCACTTTGCCCCAAGAATTGGCTTCCTTAAGGGTAGAACTGGAGCAAGCGCCATCGCGCACATCAGCAACGGTAATCTGGACGGCGTATTTATGCATGGGAACCTGTTTGCCTAAGATCTCCGCGCAAACCACGGTATCTTGAGCAAAGTTTTTCGGAACGCCGCCGCCGATCATCAAAAGTCCGGTGGTCCCAGCCGCGATTTTGACCAAAGTCAACTCCAAAAAGTCTTTTACCGAGTCAATGGAGAGGTGATTATCAGGCCTCTCGTACTGATGCAACACAAGGCCGAAGCCAGCCGAACTGTCCGAAAAGGCAGGACAAAAAATTGGGACGTTATGCTCATAGGCCGACTGCACCAGAGAATTTTTCTTCTTGGCGTGCTTTTGCAAATACTTTCCCATTTCCTGCATGAATTCCCGTGAAGAATAACTGCGAGCAGGAAGAGAATCAGCTATAATCTTGATTGTTCGATCACAGGACTGGAGTTGCTCTTCATCGATGAAGGTATCGTAAATCCGGTCGATATAAAGTTTGCGTAATAATTTATCGTCAACAAAAGGAGTGCCTTGATAGTGTTTGAAACCGAGGGCTTCAAAAAAATCCATATCTACAATTGCCGCGCCGGAAGCGACAATGGCATCCACCATATTATTTTTTACCATATCCACGTAAACCTGCATGCAGCCGCCGGCGGATGTGGAACCGGCCAGAGTTAAAATAACAGCACAGTTTTTTTCTTTGAGCATCTTATCGTAGATGTCAGCCGCGTTGCCCAGATCACGCGCGGAAAAAGACATCTTCTTCATGGCGTTGATAATATCAACCGCGTCAATGGCCTTAATATCAATGTGTTCAACTGATTTATTTAGTAAATCTTTCTTTTTCATTTAAGGTAACCGTCCTTCTTTCTTTAGCTTGAAAATGATTTCATTAATTACCGGCATAGCTTCTTCTGCGGCCTTTTCACCTTCCATGATGGCTTCGTGCCTTTTGCCAAAATCACTGGACCCGATATAGCTCACCTTGGGCTTGATGACCACATCAGCGTTTTTAATTTGAAGGGAAGCTATTTTACTATACATTATATCAATTGCCTGCATCATCGTTTCGATAGTTCCTTTCGGCGGCGCTGCTTCTACGCTTGAGGATATATCCACAGCAATGACCACGTCGGCGCCGATTTTGCGGGCCACATCAATCGCCAGGGGGCTGACCAAACCGCCATCCACATAATATTTATCGCTGATCACAACAGGATTGAAAACGCCTGGAATCGAGCAACTGGCGCGCACAGACATACCGGTATTCCCGCGGCCGAAAACCATTTCCTCTCCGGTTTGGATATTTGTTGCCACGGCGTAAAAAGGAATTTTGAGTTTATCAATTGGCGTATATTTCACTTTAGTGTTGATGAAGTTTTCGAGTTTTTCTCCTTTAACAAAACCGTTATCCGGGAAAATATAGTCGGCGACATCATCTTTCTGGATAGCAAGGGCTATGGCTTGCAGTTCATAGGGTGTGTATCCGTAAGCGTATAAGCTGCCGACAAAGGCACCGGCACTGGTACCCACTATCATGTGAATAGGAATCTTGTGGGATTCAAGAACCTTGAGCACTCCGATATGCGCGAAACCCTTGGAAGCGCCGGCTCCCAGAACAACTGCAATCTGTGCCGGTTTGCCTACCGTAGCACAGGAAACAAGCAGGTTTAATACTGCCAGTAAACTGATCAGATAAAATGTTTTAATTAAACGGTCGAATTTATACTGCATAGATATTTATTTTCCCCTTAACGTTTATTTCTCGGCCGTGGCCTGGACATTTTTAGTTTTGGTTTGGGCTTGGGTATGTCTTCCTCTTCAGTTCCGGCAGTTGGTTGAACCGGAATAGCGTGCAGTGATTGTTGATAATAATCATCCAAAAGCATGGCAATGAGCGCCGATTCATCATCCGACTGCGCTAAATTTTTCGCCAGCGGCAGGAAACGCTGCATCCGTTCAATTTGAATAGTATCGCGGGCGTGCAGGCGGGATTCCAGAAGCGCTGTAATTCTTTCGCCAACAACCCTTTCTAATTCTTCATCACTGGCCAGCTGGCGCTCTTCCATATTAATATTATAAAAGCGGGCAATGCTTTGCAGCTTGTATTTTTCCATTTCCGCGACAAGCGATATGGCCACACCACTTGAACCCATCCTCCCTGTGCGGCCGGCACGATGGATATACGCCTCCGGGTCTTCCGGCGGCTCATACTGGATAACGTGAGAAAGATCGGGAATGTCGATACCACGGGCTGCCACATCAGTTGCCACTAAGAAACGAAGGGCGCCGCGCTTTACACGGGCCATAACCTTTTCCCTCGCGCTCTGGGCCAGATCGGAGCTCAATTCATCGGCATCATAGCCAAAACGCTTCAGGACTACAGAAAGATAATGCACGGTATCTTTGGTATTGCAGAAGATAATGGCGGAAGCCGGGTTTTCAATTTCAATAATCCGCACCAGCGATCTTTCCTTGCGCATTCCTGGAACAACATAATAAAGATGCTCGATTTCCGCGATATGCACCTGATTGCCGCTTAAACTAAGCAATTGCGGCGCACGCAGGAATTGATCGGCAAGTCGGATCACTTGAGGAGGAAACGTTGCCGAAAACATACTGCTGGATATTTCGCGCGTTGGTATATATTTGCGGATTTTCACCATATCAGGATAAAAACCCATGGATAGCATGCGGTCAGCTTCATCGAAAATCAATATTTTCAGGTGATCGAGAGAAAGAGTATTTTTCAACAGATGATCTAAAATTCGTCCTGGCGTACCCACAACAAGTTGAGCGCCACCGCGAAAAGCTTCCAGTTGGGCATTGTAACCTACTCCGCCGTAAACCACCGCCGTTCTCAAGTTCGTCCCTTGTGTCAGCATTTGAGCTTCCAGAGATACTTGCAGGGCAAGTTCACGCGTGGGCACCAGCACCATGGCCTGGGCGAAGTTTTGCTGCATATTTATTTTTTGCATAATGGGCAAAACATACGCTCCCGTTTTGCCGCTGCCGGTCCTTGATTGTACTAACATCTCGCGACCTGCAAGAAGATAAGGTATTGATTTGGCTTGCACGGGTGTCAGGCTTTTCCAGCCTGCACGCTTACAAGCTTCCCGCAACTCCGGAGTTAGCTCTTCTAGGGATATTTCGGCGGGGGCATCTGCCGGTTCAATTGTCTTACCCTCGTTTAGCTTATTTTCTTCCATAAAATCCAAAACCTTTCATAAATAAAATAATTACTTTGATATAATTAGTTTAGTGTTGCTCAGGAATCAAGAGAAAAATTTAATTTCCATATGCAAAATGTCTGCTATAAAGGCAAAATCACAGGAAATAACAGAAATAATAAATATCTTGACAGGCGCTACGGATTAATATAGGTTATGTCTCAATTTAGCAAGAGGCTTTTGAGCCCCACCCTTTGGAGAGTTTCAAGTATTCAAACAAACAAGCCGATATTTAATCATTAACTGCAAACAAACCCGTGACTATCTTTGTGTGTTTCTTGAAAAACAATGCAGAATCAGCAGTTAAACCTCATCAATAACAACGTTTTACGTTGCCTAATAAGAATTTAAATTAAGGAAGTATTTATGAACATTGAAGATATTAAAAGATTGCCGATTAGCGAGCTCAATACATTGGCCAAGGATTTAAATGTTCCCGGTGCCAGCGGTATGCGCCGTCAGGATTTGATATTCGCCATTTTACAAACACAAGCTGAGCAAAATGGCGCGATCTCCGGTTCGGGAGTACTGGAAATTTTACCTGATGGTTTTGGTTTCTTACGCGCTGTTGATTACAATTACCTGCCTAGCCCTGATGATATCTATATATCACCATCACAGATTCGGAGATTTAATTTAAAAACGGGCGATACAATTTCCGGTGAAGTTCGGCCTCCGAAAGAAGGTGAAAAGTATTTCGCGCTGCTGAAAGTTGATACAGTAAACTTTGAAAGCCCCGAACAAGCCCGCGACAAAATCCTTTTTGATAACCTGACACCGCTCTATCCGCAGGAAAAATTGAATCTGGAACATGATCCGGAAAATTTTTCCACTCGAACGCTTGATTTGTTCGCGCCCATCGGCAAGGGACAACGCGGGTTGATAGTATCTCCGCCGCGTGCGGGTAAAACAGTCCTGTTGCAGGATATTGCCCACAGCATTACAGCAAATCACAAAGAAGTGGTTTTAATGGTGCTTTTAATTGATGAACGGCCGGAAGAAGTAACTGACATGCAGCGCAGTGTTGCCGGGGAGGTAATTTCTTCCACATTTGATGAACCGGCTTCCCGTCACGTGCAAGTGGCAGAAATGGTTATCGAAAAAGCCAAGCGTCTTGTTGAACATAAAAAAGATGTGGTTATATTACTAGACAGCATCACCCGTCTGGCGCGTGCCTATAATACCGTAGTTCCGCCCAGCGGAAAAGTTCTTTCCGGCGGTGTCGATTCCAATGCTCTGCACAAACCGAAGCGTTTCTTCGGTGCGGCCAGAAATATCGAAAACGGCGGCAGCCTGACGATCATTTCCACCGCCCTGATTGATACCGGAAGCAGGATGGACGAAGTCATCTTTGAAGAATTCAAAGGAACCGGCAATATGGAACTCCATTTGGACCGTCGCATTGCCGATCGCAGGGTCTTCCCCGCGTTTGATTTGATCCGTTCGGGAACAAGAAAAGAAGAATTGCTGATTCCCAAGGCGAATCTAAACCGTATCTGGATATTACGCAGACTATTGCAAGAAATGAATCCGGTGGACGCAATGGAATTCATTATCGGCAAAATCAAGAAAACAGAAACGAATCAGGAATTTCTGGATTCAATGAATTCATAGCAACAAATATTATCTTGAATTTTCATTGCGGATATTATAAGGCAGCAAAACTGCTGTGAAACTATACAAAAACTTTATTAGCTATAGCTAAAGACCAAGGGGGAAAAAGGAAAAATGAAAGAAGGCATTCATCCACAATATAAAGAAGCAACAATTACTTGTGTTTGCGGCAATGTTATCGAAACAAGGTCAACTAAAAAAGACATTAAGATAGAAATATGCTCAAACTGCCATCCATTTATGACCGGTAAGCAAAAGATCATGGATACGGCAGGCCGTGTCGAACGATTCAAGAAAAGATACACGCCAAAAGCAGAGAGCCCGAAGACAGCCAATACACCTGCGAAAACAACAAAAAAAGCATCTGCATAACTTTTCATAATTGGAATTAGACTCTTTTATGAGGCTTAATCAACTTCCTTATCATTTGTAGGTGCCCCATCCAGCGGATGGGTGCACTATAAGTGTGCCTTTTTCAATTAACCTTAACAATCTTGAATTTTAGCTTAAACAAAAATCATGGATATTATACTAGATAAACTGCGCGATATTGAAATCCGTTACCAGGAGCTGGAGGGACAACTGAGCGACCCTCAGGTTGTTTCCAAGCAGGGTTTGTATCAGAAATTTGCCAAGGAGCATGCTGATTTAAGCGAACTGGTTGAAGTTATCCGCAAGTATGAAAAAGTTCGAACCCGCATCGAAGAATATCAGGGATTTCTTAAAGAGGCCGACGAAGACCTACAGGCAATCGTTAAAGAAGAAATGCCCCAGTTACAACAAGATAAAATTGAGCTGGAGGAAAAGATCAGAGTCTTACTGCTGCCGAAAGATCCCAATGATGATAAAAACGTTTTCCTGGAAATAAGGGCGGGGACCGGAGGCGATGAAGCAGGTCTTTTTGTGGGCGATTTATTCCGGATGTACGCGCGTTATGCGGAAGCCCAAGGCTGGAAAGTGGAAGTAGTCAGCAGCTCACCTGCCGGTGGTATGGGCGGTTTCAAAGAAATCATCGCGCAACTTGATGGAAAAGGAGCTTATAGCCGCATGAAATACGAAAGCGGCGTCCACCGGGTCCAGCGCGTACCCGTTACGGAAGCTCAGGGACGCATTCATACTTCCGCCGTAACAGTGGCCATCATGCCCGAAGTGGAAGATGTAGAACTCAATATCGATCAAAACGAACTGCGGATTGATGTTTATCGCTCCACCGGTCACGGCGGCCAGAGTGTCAACACAACAGATTCAGCGGTACGGATCACCCATTTACCTACAGGGCTTGTTGTTACCTGTCAGGACGAAAAATCACAGCTCAAAAACAAAATTAAGGCAATGAAAGTTCTGCGGGCACGCTTGCTCGATGCCATGGTACAAAAACAAAATGCTGAGCAGGCACAGACGCGTAAAAGCCAGGTAGGCACCGGGGATCGCTCCGAACGCATCCGCACCTACAACTTCCCTCAGGGACGCATCACCGATCATCGCATCAACATGACCCGCTATGATCTGGATAGTTTTATTAACGGCAATATCGGTGCAATGATTGACGCCTTGTCTGCACATTACCAGGCAGAATCACTGAAATAAACTCAAAAAGGAAAGCTGATTGTTTCCGACGGGAAGAAGTAAAACCACGATAGGCTGGAGTTAACCATTAAAACTTTCAAAGAGGCTTGGAGGTGGGATGCTCCAAGCCTCTTTTCTTAGCGAACGCAACACGAACCTGAATTTGGCAAGAAATCTGCGCTGATTCAAAAAAAATGACTAAAATGTCAAGAATTAAAGATTTGGTCCATGGATTCCTTCCAAAAATAAACTTTAAGTTAAATTTATCTAAAAAGTGTTGCAAATTATATATTCTCGTAGTATGAGAACGCCCATTTTGGGATATGACCAATTAATTCAACAAAAATTATTAGAATTTAAGGATAGAAACAAAATGAAGATTTTCAAAACGGTTTGCATGGTTTTCTTGTCGGTGTTAATTTTATCAACAATTTTGGGGGTTAATTCATGTGTTGATAACAATGGAACAGTAATAAAAACTCAGGCAGAGCTCGAGAACGCGTTCAATAAAGGCGGTACGTATATCATAGCAAAAGATATTACCGTTAATAAAACACTTACGGTAAAAAATGGGAATTACGTTCAATTAAAGTGTACAGATAGTTATGGTTCACACACCATAACTTCTACTTTTGATCCCGAATGGACTAATGACCCAGCGATTTCGGTTGAGAAGGGTGCAACCCTTAAACTCGGTCTTGGGTCTGCTACACTCAACCTGTCGATTCCTCATGATATAATACTCAACATTGGAACCTTGTATGTGTACGAGTATGCATTTTTGCATGGGTCGTATAACGTTATAGAAAATTACGGCGAACTAGAGATGGATGGCGGAAAAATTAATGGCCTTGTTTGTAATAGATACAAAGGTAGCTTTGTAATGAATGGTGGTGAGATTTTCGATTCCCATCCGGAAGGTGCTGGTGTATTTAATGATGGAACAAAATTTACTATGAATGGCGGAGAAATTTATAATAGTTTCTATGGGGTAAGGAACGGTGCTGGTGGTATTTTCAATATGTATGGCGGTAAAATTCATGGCAATTCAGGAAATGGTGTGTCCAACAACAGTGCCGGAGATGGGCCGGATGGCCAGACGGAACGTGCGATATTCACCATGGAGGGCGGAGAAATTTATGGTAATAAATTCGGGGTATATACCGGTGGTATTTTCAATTGGACTGGCGGTACAATTCATGACAATTCAGCAGCCAATGTAGTTTATTATACACCGTGAATGTAAAGTTTGAAGAAAAAATAGGAACAAATGGTAGCGCTAAGTTGCCATATAACTTTTAACTTAACAAAAAAAATTTAAACTTAAGGAGAGAAAAATGAAGATTTTCAAAAGGGTTTGTTCGGTTTTCTATTTGGTGGCAATTTTATCAGCAGTGTTTCTTACTGGATGTCCCCAAACTGAAACACCAATAACCACGAGAGGAGAACTAATAGATGCGTTCAAAAACGGCGGTATTTATATCATAGCGCAAGATATTCCCTTAAGCTATGATCTTACGGTGGCAAATGGGACCAACGTTGAATTAAAGTGTACAAAGGAACATGGTGCACACACCATAACTCATGATGGTGATGGTATTGTCGTTGAGCAGGGAACCCTTTCCCTCGGTACTGGGGATGCGTTACTCACTATTAGCTATAAAGGAAGTTATGCCATCATACAAAATTCAGGAAATCTGTCCATAAACGCTGGTATAAAGTTGATTAATGGGGATATATGGAATTGGGGCAAATTAGAGATAAATGGTGGAAGTATTTATGGTGGTGAAGTGTGGAATATGGGTAGCTTTAAAATGAATGATGGTGAGATTTATGGTTCGAACAAGGATGAAGGCATCGGCGTATGGAACTCTTCTTATAAGGGTTCTGTTGGTACATTCACCATGGCAGGTGGGGCAATATTTAATAAGGCCGTTGGCGTTGCTAACGATACGACATTTACCATGACAGGCGGGAAAATTTATGGTAATTCTTCTGGGGTATCTAACTCTACTAATGCGAAATTTACTATGAAAGACGGAGAAATTTATAGTAATAATTTAGATGGGGTATCCAACAATGGTAATTTCGTGATGAATGGCGGGAAAATTTATAAAAACTCAAGATATGGTCTGTACAATAACCACGGGACATATGGTGGTTCAGCATTAAATAATATTTACTCCAATTCAGTAGGCAATATATATAATAAAAGCGGTGGTAGTTGGTAAATAATGTTTGCAGACTTAAAAGAGGTGAGAGTGTGTCGCTGTTTGTCAACGGTTGATATAGAGTTTGAACAACAAACAGGAACAAATGGTGGCGCTAAGTTGCCACATAACTTTTAATTCAATTTGTCAAGAAAAGCCAAACAACAAAGGGAGCGGGTTTTTGATACCGCTCCCTTTTTACGTGTAAGATAGTTATTTTTGTCGTCGGGCGTGGAAAAGAAATACTGCTTACTCGTGGAGGCTGGCGTTTTATTGTTTTCAGTCAACGCACAAGATGAATCTCAACGCCAATCATAAAATTACAATCAAATTGTTACTGTTTATTTCACAATTTTAAATATGTCCTTAAATTTTGGATCGGCGGCAGTGCGCAGAAGTTCAAATAAAACCATTTCTGTGCTGGTTATATGCGCGCCGGCGCTTTTGATTGCGTCTATTCCTACCTGGCGGTTTTCCGGCGTGCGTGAAGAAACTGCATCCACAACCAGATGAACCGTATAGCCGTTGGAAATTAAATCGAGGGCGGTTTGATAAACGCAAACATGACATTCAATACCGGTCAAAACTACATGCCGGCGGCTTAATCCTTCCAACTGATCTTTAAAATTTCGATCATCCCAGCAACTGAAAGTTTCTTTGGCAATCGGCACTATGCCGTTTAACTCTTTCGAGATTACAGGTAAGGTCTGGCCTAGTTTTTGCGGAATTTGCTCAGTGAAAATAATTGGAAGGTTAAACGCCTTAAAACCCTGAATCAGCTTGACGTTATTGGCAAAAAGATTTTCCTTGCCGTGCATTGCCTGCGCGAGATTGCCCTGAATATCAACAATAATTAATACTGCGTCGGTTCGGCTGAGCATGATTAGTTGCCTCCTTAAAATATCCGGATCACGAGCATGAAAGATATATATCATCTGAAGATCTTTTTTGTAATCAATAATGTATTGATTTTCCCTCAAATAATTGACAAAATATTAATTATTTATAGAAAGATTAGGAAGGGAGCATATCCATGAGACAATTTTCTATCACTCCGGCAGCCGGAAAAAGGTTGATCGGGAAAGCCATTGCCAAGCACGCCGCCGTGATGACGGCACTCAAAGGTGGCACCGTAGTCATTATGGCGGGGACAACAAACGGTTATGTGGCTGAGGAGTTACTGACCTCAATCGGGCAGGCAAACGACTTCCGGCGCAACCGGTTTTTTCGCGGTATCGTGCTGCCTCCATCTCGTCCCACAGCTCCGTCCGGGCTTCTTCCAGACCAAAGCGGATTTCCCGGCGATGTTGTCATTAAGGATGGCGTCTGGCAAAAAGGTAAGGTTATTTTTGATGTTGTCGACGACCTGCGCGAGGGAGACGTCATTATAAAGGGAGCCAACGCGGTTGATTTAGTACAAAGACGAGCAGCTATTTTAATCGGCCATCCACAGGCCGGAACCATAGGTGCTTCATTAAAAGCTGTGGTTGGCAGGCGCATTCGCCTGATTTTACCTGTCGGCCTGGAAAAGCGTATTTCCGGAAATATTGATGAATTGGCGTCAAAGCTAAACGAACCTGGCGCGCACGGTCCGAGGCTGCTTCCCGTCCCCGGTGATATATTTACGGAAATTGATGCGATTGCCCTGCTGACAGGGGCCCATGCCCACCTGATAGCAGCAGGCGGAGTGGGCGGAGCTGAGGGGAGTGTATGGTTGGGTATAAGCGGTGAACACTCTCAGGAAAGTGATGCAGTAGCATTGCTCCAGTCAGTGGCCGGGGAACCGGCGTTTGTGCTGTAAATCATAATGATTGGAATTAGACATTGAAGCGGAAGGTGATAATATCGCCGTCCTGAACGACATACTCTTTTCCTTCCAATCGCAGGCGGCCGGCTGCTTTTACCCCGGCAGTGGAGCCGCCATGCGCGATGAAATCGTCATAGGACATGATCTCGGCTTTAATAAAACCACGCTCAAAGTCGTTGTGAATGGCACCGGCGGCTTTGGGGGCTTTGGTCTCTAGTGGAATTACCCAGGCTTTGACTTCATCTTCGCCGACGGTAAAGAAAGACATGCGTCCCAACAAAGAAAAGGCACCGCGGATGATACGGCCAAATGCAGGTTCAGCAATTCCCATCGAAGACAGAAACTCTTTTTGCTCTGCAACTTCCAACCCGGAGAGCTCCGCCTCAATCTTACAGCAAATACCCATGACCGGCTCTGTGATTTTCGCGGCTTTGGCAAAATCATCGGCAAAAGAAAGATTATCCTCGGCAACATTGACAACAACAAGTTCCGGCTTGATTGTCCAGAAAGAAAAACTGCGCATGGAAAATATTTCCGTAGATGCGAACCCTGACGCACGCAGCGGTTTACCTGCTTCCAGGCATTCCTGGAAACGTGGCAGCAGTTCTGCCTGTGCTATATCCTGAGGCGTTAAAGCCTTCTTGGACATTTTGGTCAGTCGCTCTAATTTCTTTTCAATAATTAACAGATCGGCAAGAATCAGCTCGTCTTCGAGTTTGCGGTAGGCATCGGTGCTAAGTGAAATATCAGGCAGCGAGAAGCCATCCACCACATGCAGAATTCCATCTGTGCCACTGAGATTTTGCCGGATGGCTTCCCAGGGATGCTCTCCCACGGCGTGGACATCCACAAAAGGAACTTTTGCCGGAGACACTTTCACCGGTTTGTAAATTTCTACCAGCTTATCAAAACGCTCATCCGGCACAGCAGCCAAGCCGCGCACAACCGTTTCGTTATGCTGCGTGCTGCTTTTGACGCCGGTCATAATTTCAAATAATGTACTCTTCCCGCTTTGAGGAAGGCCTAAAATACCCATTTCCATAATCAAATATCTTTCTTAGTAGCTTTCGTATCCAAAGTAGAACGAGGCGGCAGTCAAGCGATTTCCTCATCTCCAGATTATTGGATAACGCTGTAAAAGGATCTGGAGGCAAGGCGCGCGAAGCTTTTGGAATGAGACCTACTTTTTCGTAAGTCGCAGTGACGAAAGATGAAGCGCAACGCAGCATACAGACTTTTTACGGTGTTATTTTGCAAATTCCTTTTCTATTCGCTCCATCGCTTCGCGTAAACGGTCATCCGGCACGGTGAGCGAGATACGGACAAAGCCTTCACCGTATTTACCATAGGCGGTTCCGGCGGCTACAACCACAGCGGTTTTCTCAAACAGGCGGTTGGTGAAATCAAGCGAGGTCATACCTTTGGGCACCGGTACCCACAAATAAAAAGTTCCACGCGGTGGATTAAAATCAATGCCGATCTTCTGGAGTGTTTTTAAAACAAGCTCGCGCCTGCGGCCGTAAATCGAGAGCATTTCCTCGATAAATCCTGCCTCACTTTTCAAGGCTTGAATTCCGGCAAATTGCACCGCGTTAAAAATTCCGGAATCGGTATTTTCCTTGACCTTGCTGATAGCAGCAATGAGTTCGGGATTACCGCAGGCCATGCCCAACCGCCAACCGCACATATTAAATGGTTTGGAAAGGGAATTGAGCTCAACACCTACATCTTTTGCGCCTTTAGCCATTAAAAAACTTATTTTGGGCTGTCCGGCAAAGACGATTTCGCTGTAGGGATTATCGTAACAAATCGCGATTTCAAATTCGCGGGCAAATGCTACCAGTTTGTTTAAGAAGTTCAGCGTGGCGCAGGCTCCTGTCGGATTGTTGGGATAATTAAGAAACATGGCGCTGGCCTGTTTAGCCACATCCGTAGGGATATCTTCCAGTACAGGCAAATAATTGTTTTGCGGCAGAATGGGAACATTGTAGGGCACGCCTTCGCCCATCAGAATACTGGAACGATAGGCCGGATAACCCGGATCAGTCATGAGTACCGTATCGCCGGGATTGACGCGCGCCAGCACAAAGTGATGGCAACCTTCTTTGGAGCCGATCAGCCCCAGAATTTCATTTTCAGGGTTTAAGGTGACACCATATCTTTCCTGATACCAGCGGGCAACTTCCTTGCGGAAAGACAGCATACCTTTTTCTTCATCCGTGGGATAGCGATGATTTTGCGGATCGCGGGCGCTCCGGCATAGTTCATCAATAATCGAAACGGGCGTCGCTTCCACCGGATCGCCGATCGCCAGAGAAATTACATCCACGCCCTCGCTTTTCGCTTTATTTATTTTTTTTCGGAGTTCCATAAACAGGTATGGCGGTATTTTTGTTAATCGATCAGCCGTTTTCAAGTTAACCTCCAGAATTAATCATTTATCACGGGTATGAACCCCAAAGTAAACTTTGGAAACAGATTCCGCAGTAAACTGCGGGGTTTTATACCCTCCGCTATGCGGGATTGTTCAACTTACCAATTCCGCTACGTCGCAGATGACCTCGTGTGACCTTCAGGTTATTAGGTTACTGCGCTTTCGGAATTGGAGTTTCACAATAAGCTTCTTCAAAAAGTAATCCCGAGTAGACTATTTTTACGCTACCTTCAAGATAAATTTCACAAAAGCGGTCATCTCTTCTTGTAAAGTAAATACGCAGAGTCTCCCCGCTTTGGACAATTACATCAACAGGCGAATCCACTAGGCCCCTCGAGGCGGCGGCCAAAACCGAGGCAACATCACCTGTGCCACAGGCCAGCGTCTCATCTTCGACACCGCGTTCGTATGTGCGCACCCTCATTTTATGCCGGTCAATTATCGTGGCAAAATTGGCATTGGTTCCTTTGGGTTGAAAGCGTTCATGGCGGCGGATTTTACGCCCCCATTCAAAAACGTTGCATATCTCCTGATTATTCACAAAAGTTACGGCATGGGGAACTCCTGTATCGATAGTGTCTAAAACAAATTGGCAATCATCAAAAATGAGTTTCCCGATAGATTGGACTGGTGAGGTATCGGTCAGCCTGACCTTAATCACGTCATTATTGACTTCGGCGGAAATGATACCGGCGATCGTCTCAAAGGACATTCTCTTGGGGGCAATACCTTTCAGAAAAGCATAACGGGCCACACAGCGGCTGGCATTTCCGCACATTTCCGCCATGGAGCCATCCGAGTTGAAAAACTGCCATTTAAAGTCCGCTGTTTTGGATGGCTCAATTAAGAGCATACCATCGGCGCCAACAGAAATTTTGCGCTCACAAACTTTGCGGGCAAACGCGGGCAAATCACCCACATTCAAGGACAAATCGCGGTTATCAATAATAATAAAATCATTACCGCTACCGCTCATTTTGTAAAATTCAATCATTTTATTTTTTCAATATCCGTGATTTTAAGTTTAGGTTTCCTGAACAATGTCTTCTTTACGATTCAAGGATCGTGTCACGCGCAATACTTCTTCCGTAGTCGTTATGCCGTTTAATACTTTATCGATGCCGTCTTTCTGCAACGTAATCATGCCCTGTTTTAAAGCAAGTTCATTAATTTGATTGGCATCGGATGTTTTTAAAACAAGTCTTTTGATTGCGTCATCAACAATCATGATTTCAAAGATAGCTGTTCGTCCCCGGTAGCCTGTATGCATGCACAGGTTACAACCTTTTTTACGATAGAACGAGTTTTTCTTCAGGTCTGAAGGATTCAGACCTAAGTTTGCCATTGTCTCCTTATCCGGTTTGTAAATTTCCTTGCAGTGAGGGCAAAGAACTCGCACAAGACGCTGGGCGATGATAGCGATAACAGATGATGTAACTAAAAAAGGTTCTATCCCCATATCAATTAGCCTGGTCACGGCGCTGGCGGCATCATTGGTGTGCAGTGTGGAAAACACAAGATGGCCGGTAAGCGATGACTGGATGGCTATTTCCGCGGTTTCCCGGTCACGGATTTCACCAATCAGGATAACGTCAGGGTCCTGGCGGACAATAGAACGCAATCCCGCTGCAAAAGTCAGATCAATCTTCGGATTAACCTGAATTTGTCCGACACCATCCATTTGATATTCGATAGGATCTTCAATGGTAATAATATTTATTTCCGGCTTGTTGATTGTGGATAAAGCCGCGTAAAGGGTTGTGGTCTTGCCGGAACCTGTGGGGCCGGTAACCAAAATAATCCCATAAGGCGATTTAATCAGGTTGCCTAGCAGTTTGATGCGTTCATCGTGCATGCCCAGATCGGAAAGCATAAGTATATTGGCGGACTTGTCGAGTAATCGCAGCACAACTCTTTCGCCAAAGGCAGTGGGAATAACCGATACGCGAATATCGACAAGGCGATCGGCTATTTTGATTTCAATACGTCCGTCCTGCGGCAACCGTTTTTCCGCGATGTTTAGTTTAGCCATGATTTTTATGCGGGAAACAAGCGGAGATTGAATCCGCCGCGGCAAGCTTAAAATATCATACAAAATACCATCAATGCGATAGCGTATTTTGAGGTTGCCGGAATAAGGCTCGACGTGGATGTCGCTAGCCCGGTCTTTAATGGCCCCGGCGACCAGCAAGTTGACCAGTTTGATAATCGGCGCGTCACTGGTCTCATCGAGCAGATCAGCGGTTTCACTTATTTCCGAGATAAGATCGTCGGCAGAAGCTTCATTTATTTCTTCAAAATAGTCTTTGGCTGAAGAGCGGCTCATATCGTAAGCCAGATTAATCGCCGCCATGATCGCTTCCTGTGAGGAAAGAACAACCGGCAGATCCGGGCTCTTTAAGAGCTTACGTAAATCATCAACAGGCTGAAAATTTGTGGGATCGTTCACCGCGATAACCGAATCGGCAGAGGTAATGAGCGGAACAATCTTATGTTTCTTTAAATATGAAATAGAAACGTCTTGCGTGAAATCAATATTGATGCTCTCCATCGGCAATTCCGGCCAGAAAGACATATTAAAATGTCCGGACAGTATTTTTAATAACTTGATTTCATCGATGACTTTTTTCCTGATAAGCTGATCAAAGAATCCGGTACCATTATTCCTCTTAAGATTGTGCGCTTCGGCAAGGCTATCCGGGGCGACTCCGGCTGAAATTAATTTTTTGTCCAGCGTAGAAGTAGCCACATCCTGGAGAGTGGAAGCACTATTGGCTACACCTGCGGATGCTTTTAAGGCTGTATGAATTTTAGACATAAGAGATCAGAGCCTTTAGCTTATGGATTAGCCGGTGTTTTATTCTCGGCAGGAGCAGGTGCGGTTGGAGATTTAGCCTCCGGTTTCTTATCGTTTAATTTATCATTCAATTTGATGATGCCCTCAACCACTTCTCCCATTGTTTCTCTTTTTCCCTGATAAAGACCTGCGGCATCCTTTTGAGTGCGTACGATATGGGGTGTCAGAAAAACGTACAGATTTGTTTTTTCCCGGGAGGTGGAATGTGTCGAAAAAAGCCAACCCAGAACAGGAATATCGCCCAGCAATGGTACTTTATATGCGCTATCCTGCGTGCTGTCCCCCACCAATCCTCCAATAACGATAGTTGCACTATCCTTGACTACGACAGTTGTCTTGGCTGTTCTTTTTAAAGTTGTCGGTGTCGCACTGTTGGCGCTGGAAGTCACCTTGGTTACCTGCTGTGATATTTTCAGACGGATAAAATTTTCCTCATTGATATGCGGCGTGATATTTAAAATAACACCGACATCTTTATACTCATAAGTGTTGTAATTAACCGGATATGCAGCAGTTGTTGTAGTTGAATCCTGACGGGTAATATAGGGCACATTAGAACCGACATTTATTTCCGCTTCTTCATTATCGAGCGTCATGATTTGGGGCGTAGAAAGAATGGATACTTCCGAATCGGTTTTGTAAGCCTGGACAACCGCCCCGATATTAGGAAAGGTAAGGCCGCCAATGGTAATGCCGGCACCGATAATACCCATCGTAAAACCGCCCGGAAAAGCAGCCGCAGTTGTCAAAGTTGCCGGAATTAAACCATCGAGGATATTGTAGCCGCCCGGATTACCTGTACTGCCCGCACCACCAGAACCGATAATTCCCACTGCCCTGCCGGAATCAAAACCAGTTATCGAGCCTGTGTCTTGAAGACCGCGCCATTCAACACCCAATTTGAAATCTTTATTGGTGTTGACTTCCATAATTAAGGCCTCAATGTAAACCATGGGCCTGGGCACATCGAGTTGCTTGATAATGCTTTCGAGAATCTTATAATCCTCCCTTTCGGCCATAACCACCAGCGTATTGGTTGCTTTATCCGCGACGACCTGGACATTTTTCGAAACCACCGGGGCCATCGCTCTTTGCACTGCCGCGCCACCCGTAGTAACCGCTGCTGCTCCGGTATCTTTAATAATGCTGTTGAGAACTTTCGCTAAGTCTTCGGCAATGCTGTTTTGCAGGCGGTAAACCTGAATATTGGATTCGCCACGGGGCACGTCTTTATCCATAAAGGCAACCAGTTTGCGCACATTTTCCGTATCCGCGCCACTGGCCAGAATAATGATTGAGTTTGTCCGTGAATCCGGGACAATCTTGATACCTGTCACATTGGCGCGGCGCTGTTGAAAAATCGTCGTCAAGGATTTTACCACTTCCGAAGCGGAAGCGTTTTGCAGCGGAATATAGGATATCTGATCTCCTGCTCCTTCAACATCGAGCGCGAGTATAATTTCCTGCAGCCTTTTGATGTTGGACAGATAATCGGTGATAACCAGAATGCCGGCCGGGGGATAAGAAAGCACCGAACTGGATTTGGAAACAATCGGGTCCAAAACACGTTTTATTTCATCGGGATTGGCTCGTTCCAGGGCAACTATCTGAGTGACGACGCGGTCTTCGGGTTCGGCAAGTTGATTTTTTAGCCTTGTCTCCACACTCTTCTCCCGTGCTAAAGATGCGGGAAGAATCTTAATCATATTGCCGGCGGGAACGACAGTAAACCCGTTAACTTCCAAAACAGACAGAAAGACTTTATAGACATCTTCCAGTGGTATTTTTTTAGGAGATATGATGGTGACCTTACCTTTGACCTTATCATCAATGATGAAATTTTTTCCGGTTAGTTCGCTGACAAATTTTACCAGCACACTTATATCGACATTGTCGAAATCAATAGTTACATATTTCTTTTCAGGTTCTTTTTTCGCGGCTTGGACCGGCAGTTTTTCGCCGCCCCGAATTTCTTTGGGCGCTTGTATTACATCTCCTGTTTTAACTTCTTTTGTTGGCTGTTCTGGACTAATTACTTTTTTGTCTGGAGCTTCCGGCGGCAGTGCATCTTTGATCTGCGCGGGGGTAATGGTTTTTTCCGCGGCTGGAGCGCCTTGCTTTACAGGTTCAGCTGGCGCGGCCGGCGACATCTCGATGATCCCCCTGGAAGTATCCGCAGGTGGTGCCGGCTCTTTCTTCTGCGTATCCGCAGGTTGGGCAGTTTGCGGAGCGGGCGCTATTGTTGTGTTGACATTCTCGTCAGTACCGGCAACACGAGCCGCAAATGCCGGCCCTCCGATACTTAGCAAAATTACCAGCGCAATTATTTCGCCTGCAAGCAGGCCTTGTCTAATAATGAAAGAATGTAGAGTTTTCATCTTAATTTTATTGTTTCTCCATCAGTTTTTTAAACTCAGACAAATTACCCAAAACCTTTAGATCGCCATCATTTTTAGCCCACTTCCTTACTTCCGGGTTAAACGCAATGGCATTTTTCAGATAAGACAGGCTCTGGGGCACATCATTTTTTTGCGCGTAAAGACAGGCCAGATTATAATGGGCATCGGTGTAATTGTGTTTTATATTGATCGCATCATTAAACCGTATAATCGCCCATTTGTATGTTTTCTTGCTCATATAAATCACGCCCAGATTATTCAACGCCTGTATATTCTGCGGGTCAATTTTAATAACTTTTTTATATAGGCTTTTGGCTTCTTCTAATTTTCCTTCACGCTGCTTTTGAAGGGCTTGCGTGAAAAAAGCTTTAGATTCGGCAATCTTCTGTTTAGTTATAACTGTTACCTTTGTTTTCAGTTGCTTGGACTCAACTTTTTTGATTTGCTCAGGCTCCGCAAGAACAGTTGGCGCCACAGGCGGCGCATTTATCCTTTGCATTGCCGAAACTTTTTTATCTTTGTTTCCATACAAAAAGACAATCATTCCCGCTACAAATAAGCAAACTATCAATATTCCAATTATTGACAGCCATTTCTGTGACGGTTCAGACTTTTTCCCGGTAGCCGATACAATATTGTCATAGGCCACGTAACGTGTATTTTTTTCTTTTTGTAACTTACGTAAAGCGTCGTTTATGTAACTCATAATCACCTATTGGTCAAGGACTTCCGAAATTTTCTAGGTTGTTAAGCGCGCCCAGATCTTTGTCCAGTTACTCATTGTTTTTTGGAAATAATTAACGCCAATATCATGAACCGCTAGCTGGACAATTTTACGATCAATTTTGCTCGTGTTTTTCGTATAGGCTATAAGTAATGCCCTGTCGCAAAGAGCGTTAATCCGGCGGGGAATACCTTCAGAGAACTTGTAAATGATATTAAAAGCTCCTGAAGTAAATTTAAGCGAGCCGGGGCCCTGCGCGACTATCAGTCGATGCTGAATATACTCGGTTACTTCCAGCGGCGACAAAGGCTTCAGATCATATCTTACCGTGATTCTTTCGTTTAACTGCCTGAGCGCCGGCAGCATTAAAGTATCCATCAGTTCCGGCTGGCCGATTAAAATTATCTGAATTAGCTTTTCTGCTTCGGTTTCCAAATTCGAAATCATCCGAATTTGCTCCATAGCTCCATGAGAAAGATTCTGCGCTTCGTCAATCAAAAGCACCGCTGTTTTCCCGGCGGCGAAATTTTGGAGCAAAAAGTCATTTAAAGCGTCAATATAATTCTTTTTAGTTTTAGACTTGCTTTTGATGGCGATGCCGTATTCGCCAAGCACTGTCTCCAGCAATTCCAGATCGGAAATGGCCGTATTAAAAATCAGCGCTGTCTCCACGGAATCATCGAGTGCGGCAAGTAAACTGCGGCAAATTGTGGTTTTTCCCAGGCCAATGCCGCCGGAAATTAAAACAAATCCCTTTTTCTCCTTAATGCCGTAAACTAGGCAATTTAACGCATCGCGATGCTGCTGGCTTAAAAACAAATAACGAGGCTCCGGCGATAAATTGAAAGGATTTTCTTTTAAACCAAAATAAGCAGCATACATTATAAACAAACTCTCCTGATCTCAGTAAAAAGAATAATTGATTGTTTCAACCTTGCCGTTTCTCTTTAAGCTCAAGGCTATATTGCCGCCGGACTGCATAATATTAATCATTTGCAAAAGGTCATCCGCACTTTGCATTTGGTTACCGTTAACTTCGGTAACTATATCGCCGTTTTGTATCCCCAGTTTTTGATAAATACTGTCGGGCTTGATATCGGAAACAATAAACCCTTCCTGCTCGCCACCCTCAAAATAAGGACGCACGGCAGCCTGGGTCATAATTGTTTTTAAATCGCGCAGTTTTTCATTCACTTCGCTTTTGCTCAGAGCCATGCCGGAACTGGGCATGTGTGCTTGCGGCGTCTGCGAACGCGAAAGTAGGGAACCTTCAGGGGTTTGTTTTATTTTTAAAGTTATTTCCCTACCCTCGCTTTTGATAATTGCCGTATTACGAGTTATTTTAACTAGTCTTGACGAACCGATCATATCCCCAAGACGATACAAACGCTGCTTAGTATTTCCCTTTTCCTCAACAATAATAAAACCGAACGAGACACCACCGGCTATAGTGCCTTTCAAATCAAACGATGATACTTCCCCCTGGCTTGCACCCAAATATCCACCACCCAATTGTTTGTCGCTGATCACTTTTAAGGTTGATTGAAATAAATTACGTTCGGTGATTACGCTATAATTCTGCAGAGAGCTGTGTGAAGTGCTATCTGTACTAAGCTTGGAAGAAGCTGTATTTTGTATAGTCGTAGATTGATTAACTGCCGATAAGCTTACTATTTTGTAAAAAAGATCAACTGTTTCAAAGGATAGAATTGTTATGGCAACAAAAACAAGAAATACCGGCAACATGGGCAGAAGTATTGCCGGATTGGCAACAATATTCTGGATATTGACGAACCATTTTCTGAAGAGCATCTCTATTTTAAATCGCATAACCATTACCATTAAATATAGCGGATTGCCGGATTGGCCAGCGTTCCACCAATCGTGACTTTCATTTTAACTTTGTCTTTGCCCGTTATTTCTATTGTTCCGCTTAAGTTAAGTTGACTATTTTTAAAATCAGCAGCCTGTGTTATTTCGCCTTTTAAAAGACAATTAACTTGCGGGCCAAATGTCTCTAACTTTTCCAGTTTTAATATGCCGTTTTTCAGCTGCGCCTGGACTTCACCACGATCAAAATCAATTTTGGTCACTCCCAGAAATGGTTCAGCCAGGGGATAGAAACCCTTTTTTAAGAAAAGTGTTAAAGTGCCTGAAGCGCTCCCGGCGGCTTCATCCGTAATGTATGTCAAATTGCCGCTCGCTCTCCCCATAAAGGATTTTTCCGGATCACCCTTAAATAAAGGATAATTTCCTATATTGATATTATCAAAACTTAAAATTACTTCAACCGGCGGATAAATTTTAGTAAACGAAACAAAACCGACACGTCCGTCAAAACTGCCGTCATAGGCAAGGCCTGAAAAACCGATATAAGTATTTTTACGAAAAATACTCAGCAGGGAGAATTGCAGATCGAGCAATTCTCCCTGAAAGAGAACAGATTCCAATGCTGGCGAACTTATGGTTACATTTTTAAGTTTAATCCCCAGAGGAAGTGCCGGGTGCAAAGAGGCGGATTTAACCGTCAAACCACTTGCGTTGATCGAATCCTCCAGTCTGCTTTTAACCAATTCCCCCGGAAAAAGCAGATACAGGAATACCAGAGTAATAAATATTCCATAACCAATGAACCACAACATTTTTTTATTCATAAACCTCATCTTGCTACAACCTACCCGGACGAGAACTTAGCGCCTGCACAGACGCTACCTGCAGCTGAGCGCTTAAATATTCCGGACTTTCTTTCATTTTAATTACGGTAATTCTTTTGATTCGGACTAAATCGGCGGACGATTCGGCATAATATAAAAAGTCACTAAGTTGCTTGATGGTAATTTTGTCGAGCTTCATGTCAATCAATGATTCCTCAAAAGCAGCGGATTGCGTCCCCTTGGAAGAGTTCATATATTTAATGTTTCCCCTGACGCCTGCTTGTATTGCCTTTTTTTCCAGATAAGAAAATAAACTGAAATCCGCCGTTCGTGAGGACATAACCTTTTTTATTCTTGCTATTTTTGCTTCCTGTCCGGCAAATTCAGCATCCAGTTTAATTACTTCGTCCAGTTTCTTTTGATTGATTTGGAGTGTTTGCCTGATTTTTGCGTTGGCATCCCAGAGTGGAAAAATTACCAGTTCAAGAATCAGGGCAACGAGGACAAACGCTGCCGCGCCAGCGACAATGTAACGTTGCTTTTTATCCAGCTTATCCCAGAATGATTTAATCATCTAAGTTCAATCCTCAAATCGAAATCAACTTTGGTGCCCTGTTTGGAAAGACTGGTCGAACCCATGACCACGTCCTTAAAGTATTTTGATTTAGCCAGTTCGTTCTTTATCGCGGAAACATCATCAATATTTTTTGCCTGACCTTTAATGGAAACAGCAGTATTTTCGTAACTGAAATCGGTAATCACTATATCCTGGGAAGTTGAGATTAAACCGGAGATTTCTTTCAATAAATCAACCACCGGTATATCCCGCGAGCCTTCGTAAAGACCAAAACTCTTTTTATTTTCAGCAAGCTTTGTTTTGAGTTGTTGCACAGGGTCAACCATCGCCTGCGCTTCAGGAATATTCTTTTTGAAAATCTGGGAGATTTGCTTTTTGATATTATTTTGGCGCTGAGTCTGGAGACCATAGCCAAGAAACAGATTGACTACCGCCAGAAAGATAATTACTCCGGCAACTACCGCCGCCAACCTCAAATGTTCTCTGAGGTTAACCAGAGTATTTTTAACGGCAAATTCACCTTGCCGGAAATTAAAGGATGTGGTGCCGGGAAATGCCCTCATTGCCGTCGCCAGCGCCGTATTCATAATCTGTGGCTGGTATTTCCCCTCGAGGGCAACTGCGACTTCGATCTGTTTTGATCCGGCAAGATCAAGAGTTTCTACGGGCAGGGCAAAATAGTTTCCCAATTCTTTTTTCAGAGGTGGAAACAAGGAACCGCCACCGGTTAGAGTAATTGAAGTCAAGACACTTTGCAGAATATCGCTTAACTTCATAAATTCAATAGTGTTTTTTAGTTCCAGACAAAACCTGGAGCACAAGTCTGCAACCTTTGCCCCCGTGATACTGTAATCGACATTTATTTTTTTAAGCTCGGCCTCTTTGATTTCGATGGACATATCAGCCGCCAATGCCGCCGTAATAGAATTGCCGCCTATGGCCAAAGAGCGCAATTGAACGATTGTGCCATTTTCATAAAATACTGCTGTCGTTGAGCTTGCGCCTATATCCAATAAGACGCCGCAAGCTTTTGCCCCTTTACTCTCCAACATTGAGGAAGTTAGCCCTGCTGCAGAAATGTCAATGACGGACAGCTCTCCCAGATTACTTTCAACCAGGGTTATCCAATCCTGGATTGATTTTTTAGTCGCGGCGGCGACAAGAAGGCCGTTTGCGTGAACTTTCAAATAATCGGCAACTATTTCACTTACGGCAAAAGGGATCAGTGGTTCTAGCTCAAAAAGCAATGTTTTTCTGATCTTATTGTCATCGCGGAAAGGCAGGCTGACTTGCCTGAACATGATGTCGGCTGCCGGCAGGCAAATGCAGCAGGGAGTGTTAGAAAAACTTTTGTTTTCCGCCAGTTTTTTAAATGCCGGTCCCATCACACCGCAGGCGTTGATATCAACAGTTTCGACGGCAAGAATGCGGCCACCGGTTAATCCATTTCTTGTGAACAGGACTGCCTTAATTGTGCTATGGCCGATATCCAGACCCAATACGGTTTGCGGCATTAATCCTGCCTCCATTTGATTATCTGGACGGATTTTCCCGATCTTTTTACCACACCACTTAAGCTTTGTTGCATGTTCTTCATCGATCCTACAGAGATAATTTTAAAATAATTGCTTTTTACCGTAATCAGTTCCGGTTTGATTGTTACGCCCGCCATACTGAGAAACCACGCGGTACTGGATAAATCATTGCCATCTCTCCGGCGGTACTCATCCATTTTATCAGCCAATTCGACCGTGATATCGGGAGAAAGGGCGCGTAAAACCATCTTGGGCGCTGTATTTACATTTATTGCTCCATCGCTATCCGCGGTAACGTACCTGGCTAACCCCGGTTTATCTTTTGTCCCGTTAAAAATTTCTTGAGTTATGCCCTTTACCATAAGCAACTCTTCAATGCAATCCAACTGAGCATTTTTCGCTTCATAAGGCGGATCTAAAGAAGAGTAATAAGAGGTTTCGGCTCCAAAACCTGTAACCAAATTATCCGCGTCAATCCAGTCTTTGATGGAATCGACTATTTCATTTGCTTTTTTTTCGTCTATTCCAAATTCCGGCTGGATTAGCAATCGAATTAATATCTCTTTAATGACCGGATTATATTCATTCCCATTTACCAGTTTATTAAGGGGAATTTTACCGGCTTCATCTTCAACTATCGTCATAAAAGAACCATCAGTAAAAAGAGTCGTGGATTGTGCGGAGAGTATGTCCGATTTTGCCCAATTATCACGCAAGGTGTCGTAATTGTTATCAGAATTTGTGAACAGTGCCGCTGCTCCGTAAAAGCCGGATTTGGCAATATATGTCAACTTGATGCCGTCGCTGATATTGGCCGCATCATAAATTGCGGCACGTGTAGAACGATTCAACTCTATGGCGACAGCCACTATAATACTGATGATCAATATTACCGTGATCAGCGCGATGCCGCGATTGTTGTGAAATGTCTTTTTCATTGGGTTTATTTTTTTACCGGTAAAAATACCTTTGTCATGAATTTATACGGTTTTTCCTTGTCATTTATATTAACCAGGGCCAGCTCTATCTTTACAGCCGCAGGAGCTTTGCCTTTTTGATCCGCCGAAAATGAAGAAGAATCCCAGGATTCAGATTCCCTGCCTGCAGAATCATAAAATCTTAAGCTCAAAGAATCGACATTTTGACAAACTACAAAACCGCCGCTGACGCTTTTATCTTTGGCAGGTTTAGCACCGGCAAGATCGGACCTCCGCAAAGAAAAGCTACCCCCATCTTCATCCTCTTTCACATAGTAACTGATTGCCGCCGGACTCCCTTCGCCTTCATTTTCGCCAAAAGCCAGATGAGAAGCCGACCAGAAAGAAAGAGAATAAAACTCCCGGTTGCTTAATGTTTTTTTCTCTGCGCGCAAGTCAAAGGAGCCGGAGGAGAGCTGCAAAGACGATAAATCTTTAATCATCCTGTCCATTGTTGTCCGCGCCATTTTGTAAAGATTGTTTTGATATTCAATATCACGGACGTTTTTCATTGTAGAACTATACGCGGCATAAACTGTGGAAAGAACCAGTCCGAGAATCAATATGGCGATCATTATTTCGACCAGCGTAAAACCTTTTGATCGAATATTTTTTTTCATAAGCCGCTTGATCATAGGTTACATCCCCGTTGTCTTGTAAAGAACAAGTTTGTATGTTCCACCTTTGATAAAGACTTTGTTGATTACCGTAACTTCAATTTTCTTAAACTGCGACAATTGAGTATCGCCAACTTCCAGATACCAGGTATATTGAGGATAATCAGGCCCGAAGTCTCCGTCTTCTTTATGATTGGTCAAAGTAGAACCGGCTTCAACCTCGACCATTTTGCTTTGGGCAAGCAGGGCCGCGGTGGTCATAAAACGTGAGTCGGTGGACATGGAAATGCTCTGTGATTGCAGCTGAAAAATAGCGACCAGCGCGATGGCTAAAATTGCCATAGCAATCATCACTTCCATCAGGGTGAAACCATTTGCCTTGTTTTGCCTCATGCCGCCCATCTTTTATCTAACATTAGATTGTCCTGACCCGATTACTGGAACATCAACATATTTATCATAAACATCCGTTACACCCAGGAAAGGATTTATTACCATTGTCATTCTATCTTCCTCGTATGCCAGATGGATTACAGAAGGAGAACAGATGTTTTTCTTCCCGAATTTAATTCTTACTTCATCCGCTGATTGTTTTTTATTATCTTCTCCGACAATATCCAGAATAACAACCCCTGAAGGTAAATGCTGCGGGCGCTTTTTTATCTCATCTTGTTTTTCCGGGGTCATGTCGGAAGCAATAACCCAATAGGCAACGTTGGGTATATCAAAACAAAGAATGTAATCCATTTGATCGCGGATGGCTTCCACTCTCAGTTTTTTTTCGATTCCGATGAGCTGACGTGAAGCCTTTTTAAGATTGTCCCCGGTCAGAACATCCCTCGTGGTAGGAACAGCCAGTGCCAGAATCACTCCCATCAGGACGATGACGAGTAATAACTCCACCAGCGTGAAACCCGAAGACTCAGCAGAAAATGCTGATAATCTGGGGCATGCGAGACGATACGCGTTATAGCGCTTCATTTTCATTGCGACTTGTTTATTCAATTTCCCAGTTATTGATGTCTTTATTAACACCTTCTCCGCCGGGTTCTCCATCGGCACCAAGGCAAATTAAATCAACGTCGCCGTGGCTGCCGGGACTGACATAAACAAATTCATTCCCCCAGGGATCTTTAGGTACTTTACCTTTTTCCAGATAGCCGCCCTGACGCCAGTTTTTCGGAAGGTTTCCAACGGTTGGCGCTTCCACCAAGGCTTTAAGCCCCTGCTCTGTTGTAGGATAGGTGCCGTTATCTAGTTTGTAGAGTTTCATGGCTGATTCGAGGCTTTCCATTTGAATTTTGGCTTTGGCCTGACGAGCTTCGTCGGGGCGCCCCATGACGCGGGGAATAATAAGCCCGGCAAGTATTCCTAAAATGACAATGACCACCATCAATTCTATTAAAGTAAAACCTGCCTGCGTGTTTTTCTTTTGTCCGATTTTTTTCATAATCAACCCCTGTTTTTATTGTTAATTTTTTTATCTTACTAACTGGTTCATCTCAAAGATCGGCAATAAAATCGAAATCACAATAAAGCCGACCACAAGCCCCATTACTAATATCATTAGCGGCTCCAGAAGAGAAGTCATGACCATAATGTCTGATTGAGCTTCCGTTTCATAAGCCGTGGCCACGCGATTGAGCATTTTTTCCAGCGTCCCGGTTTGCTCTCCCACAGCGACCATTTCCGTAACCAATGGAGGGAAGAGGCCACTTTCGGTAAGCGGGCCGGAGAGCCCCTTACCTTCCTCCACATCTTTACTGGCCTTATTGATTGCTTCGCCAATGAGAATATTGTTGACAACATTACGCACTATTTCCATTGACGATAAAAGCGGCACACCACTTTGCAACAGAGTGGCGAGTGTCCGGCAAAAACGGGCAATTGCAATTTTAAGGTTGACCTGACCCCATACCGGAATTTTTAGTTTTGCACTGTCCCACATGCGCCTACCCGCTTCCGTACCAGTCGTCACATATTTAAAAGCAGCTATCGCGGCTGCCAGAAGAATCAGAATAAGCCACCAAAAAGATTTTAAAAAATTGCTGACGCCAATTAAAACAACTGTAATCAGCGGTAACGTCTGGTGCATATCGGTAAAGATACCTGTAATTTTAGGAACAACAAAAGTCATCAGCAGAAAAATAACGCCGCTGCCGATAAACAACATAATCATAGGATAGGCCAGGGCTGATCGAATCTTGCTCATTAAAGCCTGCTGATTTTCGCTGAAATCGGCAAGCCTTTCCAGCACCAGATTAATTGTGCCCGAAGATTCTCCTGCCCGAATCATATTCACGTAGAAAGGAGGGAAGATTCGGGGAAAACTCAACATGCCCTGAGTCAGGCTGTTACCTTCATTAACCTGTTCGCGAATTTGCGCCAGTGTTTGTTTCAAAAGAGTATTTTTTGTCTGCGCGATTAAAACAGACAGCGAAGGCACAAGCGGGATACCAGATCCTAAAAGAGTCGAAAGCTGCCTGGTAAATATAGACACGTCTTTAGTGGAAACCCTTTGCCAGAGGTTAATCCCTAAAACACCGGATAAGGCCGTATCCTTCTTATCCGCCGCCTGATTAATTTCAACGGGGTAAACGCCATCTTCGCGCAATTTCTGCCTCGCCGCGGCTACACCCATTGCGTCAACAAAGCCTTTACTCTCGCGTCCTTTTTCATCCAAGGCTATGTATTCGTAAACACTCATCTGTTTTTACTCCCTGAAACTAAATCCTTCAGGAACATCTACCATGATTTCAAGTTTGATTCAATGAGTTATCATAAGTTTATGCAGTGTCTATACACCGGCGGGGGTGGGATCATTTTCAGGAACCGCCTCCTGCTTGTGCCCTTCATGGAATCCAAGTCGCAACGGCTAAAACCGGCAAAAATTTTTCGATCATAGTCGGAATTGGTCAGCGGTTAAATATCTGAAATTTCCGTTAAGTTACTATTTCTAGACACGAGTCAGAATGCTCATGTATTTGTTGCTGATATCCTCAATTGGTTCCAGGCAAAGGCATTTCAGGTAGGCCTTGATAAAGCCTTTGAGAAAAACAGCCGCCGGCAAACGGTTTATATTGTCTTCTTCTATGTTTTTTATATAATATGAGCTGATCTTTGTTTCCTGGGCAATATGTTCAATGGACACACCTAATTCATTTCTTATTTTTTTAAGGTCAGAGCCACTGATTTCTGTCTGGGCAATAATTTCCGCAATACTTTTACTCTGAGCAACTTTTTCTCTTAATTCATTCTTGCTTTTTGGTACACTTTTTATACCCGAATTGCGGTTTATGTCAAAAATACAGATCGGTTTTTTGGGGGACCCTTTCCATTTTATGGTGGTGATAACGCCCCGCCGGATAAGTTCATTGTCGTAGCTTTGCCTTTCCTTCTCATTGATTAGAGTAAGGTAAGCTTTTTCCACAAATGAAAGTATCTGCTTTCGTTCTTCCTGAGAAAAAAAAGAGTGACTAATCATGGAATCTTCCTGATACATTTGCAGGGCCACTTTGTAGGCATGACGAATTTCGAAAAAAGCCGCATCCGGTTTGACATTGAGCATCTCATAGTAATTTAACTCAGCAAAATCTTTTTCCAAGTAAAAACTCCAAATACTATTTTTGAAGCATTTTTTATTAGTGAAACTCCAATTCCGAAAGCGCAGTAACCTAATAACCTAAAGGTCACTATAGGGTCACACGAGGTCATCTGCGACTTAGCGTAATTGGTAAGTTAATGAGACCCAAGTTTCAGAAATCGAAGATGACCTTTAGGTTACAAAGTGCACTGAAACTTGCAGGTCGAATTATCCCGCGCAGCGTAGGGTATAATATCCCGCAGCTTGTTTTGGGATTTATACCCGTGATATTACCGCAATTTTCACGAGTAACGCATTAGCAATTGCTCCCCGGCGGAATTAACTATTTGTTTGCTCAGATCGCGCAGATCTGCGGCGGATCGCGCATGAGGATAACGGTCTAAAAATGATAAGCGTTGACAAATGGCATCATGGATATGGTCGTCGTAAGAGACGTTGCCGGCAAACTCAATATGAATACCAAGATGCTTTTCTATAATTTGACATATCTGTGCGCCAATGGCCACATTATCCTGTTTGCGCAACTGGTTGAGAACTAGTTTGAACTTGAAAGAGCTAGCCGTATTTTCCAGTTGAAGGTATATTTCCGGGTGCAGCCGCGCAACAACCTGCAGCATGCAATTTGGTTTATGTATAGAGCCATCACCAAACTGACGGATAACTTCCTTTTCCAGCTCTTTAAAATAAAACGCGTCAAAGCAATGGCGAATCCGGCGAAAGTAAATAGCGCGCACCAACCGGTAAATATTTTCAATAGAAGTCGGTTCCGGCGTGGTGATAAATATACCGTTTTGAGAAATAAGAAAAAAATCGAGCGTGTTAAAAGACGTACCGGCACCCAAATCCAGTAAAATGCAATCATATTCCAGTTTGGATATTGCTTTAAGAATTTTTATCTTTTGTTCATAGGGAAGATTGGCGATATCCATATTATCGTGAGCGCCGCTAATGAGGAAGAGGTTAGGAGTGGGAGTTTGCAAAACAATGTCTTGGAGGAGGGGAATTTTTCTCCGAATAAAATCGGAAAGGGATTTTGTAGGATATGGCAAATCAACTAGGGTATGCAGGTTTGCTGCACCCAAGTCTAAATCAATAAGGAGGGTCCGCTTGCCCGATTCCGCCAGAATACGTCCCAGAGTGCTGGTCAAGAAACTCTTACCCGACCCGCCTTTGCCTCCCCCAATTGGCCAGATATGCACCATAAGCCATCCGCCGTTAATTTTTGATGTAGATTAATACATGATAAATTAATAATATTCAAGCATTAAGTTAATATTTTATAACTTTCTTGACTTATTTGTTCATTGACCATAAAAATACCATTACTTGATCAAAAGAGGGACTATGCTCAGTTACGAACCTGAAATTAAAGTTGCCCTGCTGCAGAATTACAAAGAAGCCCGCTTAAACTTAAAAGGCAGTTTTATTCTTTCTGACGAACAGAAAATATCCGGCCATATAATCGTCAGGGTCAGGCAAGGGGAAGTAGCGCTTGGCGATCCTTCCGGAAGAGTAATAGCAAGCGGCAAGACAATAATGCTATCGGCGCATAATGAGGCTGCCTTTACCGTGTCCGACGTAAAGATCGGCATTGATTTTCACTGGCAAAGAAGCCAGGAGCAATCGTTTCGGGGCAATATATTTTTATCTGCCGCGTCTGATTCTTCCTTCAATCTCATCAATGAAATTGCGCTGGAAGATTACCTGGAAAGCGTGATTTCTTCGGAAATGTCCGCCGAAGCGCCGTTGGAATTTTTAAAGGCGCAGGCTGTTGCCGCCCGCAGTTGGCTTGTGTACATGCTCGCGAAAAAGAAAACCGTGCGGTCTTTCCCTTCTCCAAAAACTGAAAACGAAATCGTTGTCTGGCAGGACGTCAACGATCACGAGGGATTTGACGTTTGCGCGGACGATCACTGCCAGCGCTATCAGGGAATAACAAAAATCATTTCGAAAAATGTCCAGATAGCAATTAAATCAACACGGGGATTATTCCTGGTAAGTGAGGGAGATATCTGCGATGCGCGCTACTACAAATGCTGCGGCGGACAAACGGAGGTTTTTTCAACGGCATGGGAAGATAAATCTCCTGACTATCTGCGAAGTGTCACCGACAATCTTCAACAGAATCCCCCGATTGAATCGGAAAAGGAAGCCGAAGGCTGGCTTAATAGCAGACCACAGGCTTATTGCAACACAACTGACAAGGAGCTATTGGGCAAGATTCTGCCCGTCTTTGATCAGGAAACCCTTGCTTTTTACCGCTGGCAGGTCATATATTCCAGGCAGGAACTCGAAGATATGATAGGCAAAAAATCGGGCATTGATTTTGGAGAGCTGCAAAATCTTACTGCTCTTTTGCGTGGTCCTTCCGGCAGAATTTACAAATTAAGGATTGAAGGTTCCCGTCGGACTGTTATAGTCGGCAAGGAGTTGGAAATACGCCGCTGGCTATCTTCGAGCCATCTTTTGAGCAGCGCATTTGTAGTATTGAAGACGAAAGCGGCCGATGGTTCCGTGGAAAAATTTACTCTTACCGGCGGCGGTTGGGGACACGGCGTGGGCCTTTGTCAGATAGGCGCGGCTGTTATGGCAGCCAAAGGATTTAAGGCGGAACAAATTTTGGCACATTATTTTACCGGCGCGAATATAGAGAAATTATATTAAGGAGACTTAATTTTTGCAAGCGATAGCAAAGCAAAAATTATAGTCGAATTTATCCCGCGAGTTAAAGCAAACGGGGTTGAGTTTAATACCCCATAACGTCCTGGGGCATGCTTTTAATTGGTGACAATGATAACTTTTAGGCGGAATAAAATATTTTTTGAAGTAGGCGTCCTTTCCATCCTACTGGCTCTTTTGTTTTCCTGCGCTGCCCCGCAACAGCAAACACTGCGGACGGAAAAGGATTTTCAAATAGCGTTTAACGAGGTCTATTTCCGCGGTAAGGCCAAAATGGAAGTCCCCGTTAAATACGGTCGTATCGACCTTTTGACTGATGATTTTGCCATTGAAGTGGACAGGCTGGAAAAGTTTCATGAAGCCATCGGTCAGGCTTTGCACTACGCTAAGGAAACGGGCAAAAAACCGGCAATTGCCATATTTATTTTGGATCAGAAATATGGAGATAAAGAAAAACTAAAATATGTTATTTGGCTCTGCAATTATTATAACATCAAAGTATGGTTTATCAACGAAGAATTGAAAAAAGCAGGCAAAAGATAACCTGACGGGGGAATAATGCAATCTGACAACCCCAAAATAGCAGCACTAAAAACCAATCACCCCTGGTTCTGGGTGCCGACCATCTATCTGGCTGAAGGCATTCCTTATATGATTGCCATGACCGTCAGCGTCATTCTATATAAAAGGCTGGGACTATCCAACACTCAAATCGCTCTTTACACCAGTTGGCTTTATATCCCTTGGATGATCAAGCCATTTTGGAGCCCGTTTGTCGATCTTTTCCGCACCAAACGTTTCTGGATACTGGCAATGCAGCTGGCTATCGGTGGATCGCTCGCCTGTGTCGCGCTGACACTGCCGACGACGGACTTCGTGCGTTACAGTCTGGCGATGTTCTGGGTTATGGCGTTTAGCTCCGCCACTCATGATATTGCCGCTGACGGTTTCTATATGCTGGGGCTCAACACTCCGCAGCAGTCAGCTTTTGTCGGCGTGCGCGTTATTTTTTATCGTGTCGCCACCATTGCCGCCAAAGGTGGGCTGGTCATTATGGCCGGCGTTCTGGAAAATTACGGTTATCCTGTGGCGCGCGCCTGGTCGCTGGCCTTTATAGGTGTGGCGGCAGTTTTTCTGGCTTTGTGTATTTATCATTTTTTTGTCCTGCCCAGGCCTGCCGCGGACATCAGCGCGCCGTGGGATAAATCAAAAAACTTTCTTGCGGAATACTTCCGCATTCTGAGCATTTTTTTCCGGCGCAAAGATATTCTTATTGTCATTAGTTTCTTTTTGTTTTACCGCTTTGCCGAGGCGCAATTAGTAAAAATGGTCGCGCCGTTTTTGCTCGATCCCCGCGTCGAGGGCGGCTTAGGTTTAACTACTGTCGAAGTGGGTGTGATCTACGGCACGGTTGGCGTCATTGCTCTGATGCTGGGAGGACTTCTCGGCGGTTATGTGGTTTATAAAAAAGGATTGAAATTCTGGCTGTGGCCAATGGTTTTGATCATGCATGCGCCGGATTTGATTTTTGTTTATCTATCGCACTTTCTGCCGGAGAGCTTATGGCTTGTCGGTTCGGCCGTGGCAATTGAACAATTCGGCTACGGCTTTGGGTTTACGGCTTACACCATGTATATGATTATGGTCTCGCAAGGTGAATATAAAACTGTATTTTACGCGATAGGCACAGGCATTATGACGCTAGGCATGTGGCTGCCCGCGATGGCCAGCGGCTGGATTCAGGAAATGCTCGGCTATAAAAATTTCTTTATCTGGATTTTGATCACGACCATACCCGGTTTTATTGTGGCGGCGCTGGTGAAGATTGATCCGGAGTACGGAAAAAAAATCAAGAAAGAACCGAGGCGTTAACGTAGCATGACACAACTGTTAAGGAAATATGTCAATTAAACAAATTCAAACAGCTTTTATTCTGGGCGCGGGGCTAGGCACAAGGCTTCGGCCGATCACGGAAAACATGCCTAAGCCGCTGCTGACTATTGGCGGCAGGCCGATTATTGCGTATGCGATGGAGCATTTACGAGCCATTGGTGTTCAAAGGTTCATCGTCAATACTCATCACTGTGCTGATAAATATATGGAGGTGTTCCCGGAAAAAAATTGGCAAGGCATCCCGATTATTTTTCGCCATGAGCCGATTCTTTTAGATACCGCAGGCGGCATCAAAAATATCGAGGATTTGATTGCCTCAGAAGAACAGATCATCATTTACAATGGTGACATCATCACCAATATGCCGATTGCACCACTTATTGACCAGCACTTTATTCTGCAAACGGAAGCGACGCTGGCGCTGCGCAGTAATGGCTCATTGCTTAATGTCAACATTGATAAAGACGGCTTTATTTGCGATATGAGACATACCCTGAATAATCGCGGCATTCAGAGCTGTCTTTTCGCCGGGATTTATATTATCGAAACAAAGTTTTTACGGCGGTTAAAAGCAGGCCGTGTGGAATCAATCGTCCTGCCGCTGGTTGAATTAATTAAAGAGAATCCTCGTTCTGTCGGAGGCATTGTCATTGACGATGGTTATTGGCATGATGTGGGCACAATTGAAGAATACAATAGGCTAAGCATGACAGGATTTTGAAAAAGATTAAGGCACTCATGAACAAAGAAATGCAAACATTTTTAAACGATCATCTGGGTGCGGTAGAGACCAAACTGACTCCTATTAAAAAAGGCGGTTCCGACCGCAGCTTTTTCCGGGTTTGCCTGCCGGATGAAACCAGTTTCATTTTTATGCACTATGGCAGTGAAGTGGAAGAAAATGCTTACTGGGCAAGAATCAACAAGTTTCTGGCAGGCCTTGATATTTGCGTGCCGCAAATAGTCGCGCAGGACATAAAACAACATTTCATCCTACTTACAGATTTAGGTGATGTCGATTTATGGTCGCAAAGGGTTCTGCCCTGGGATAAAAGGCGTGATTACTATTTTCAGGCGCTAACGCAAGTTCGGCGGCTGCATGCCTATCCGCTAGCATCAATACCTGCGGATTTAAAATTGTCCAAAGGCTATGGCCCCAGGCTCTATAAGTGGGAACAGAATTATTTCCTGGAAAATCTTGTGCGAGAAGTTTGCAAACTGAAAATTGAGCCATCTTTGCTCAAAGATTTGGAGAGTGAATTAGACGCGCTCGTCAACCGTCTGCAAAAAATCGAGCCTTGTCTGATCCATCGTGATTTTCAATCCCAGAATATCATGATAAAAAACGGCAAACTCGTGTTCATTGATTTTCAGGGAATGCGCAAAGGTTGCCTTTTTTACGATCTGGGCTCGCTGATTTGCGATCCTTACGTTTCCTTTACCACCGAAGAAAGAAACAAGCTGATTAGCTTTTATTATGAGCTCATGGGGCCAGCTTATAGCCGCGATGTGTTTGTTAATGATTTTTGGGAGGCCTCCGCCCAGAGGTTGATGCAGGCGCTGGGGGCCTATGGCTTTTTGGGGTTAAAAAAGAACAAACCGGCTTTTCTTAAACATATCGATAACGGCTTGGCTAATTTATTAATTGCGGTCAATTCTGCACCCAAACTTCCGCGGCTGAAAGATTTAGCAATTCAATGTCAAGCGGCACTTGTTGGCAAAAAGCATTAAAGGGATTGAAAGCACGCCTTTGATATGCTAGACAAACTGCACAATATTTTGGCTTGGAGAGATTATTGATCATGAAATACGAACCAATAGCAATTGAAGAAAAATGGCAAAAAAAGTGGGAAGATGAAAAAGCTTTCAAGGTTACCGAAGACCCCAAAAAGAAAAAATATTATCTGCTGGAAATGTTTCCTTACCCTTCCGGCAAAATTCATATCGGCCATGTCCGTAATTATACTATCGGCGATGTCGTTGCCCGCTATAAACGCATGAAAGGTTTTAACGTGCTGCATCCGATGGGCTGGGACGCCTTCGGCCTGCCCGCGGAAAACGCCGCCATAGAACATAAAATTCATCCCGCTAATTGGACTAACGAAAACATTAATCACATGAAAAAGCAGCTCAAACGTATGGGCTTCAGCTACGACTGGGATCGGGAAATATCCACCTGCGACCCGAAATATTACCGTTGGGAACAGCTATTCTTTATCTGGATGTATGAAAAAGGTCTGGCTTACAAAAAACGCTCCACGGTTAATTTTTGCGGCAAGTGCGATACTGTGCTGGCCAACGAACAGGTCGAAGGCGGCCTTTGCTGGCGCTGCAGTACTGAAGTTCAGGAAAAAGTGCTCGATCAATGGTTTTTCAAAATCACAGCGTACATTGAGGAACTGCTGGACTACTGTGACAAACTACCCGGCTGGCCGGAACGCGTTATGACCATGCAGAAAAACTGGATCGGGAAAAGCTACGGGTGCGAAGTTAATTTTCCTCTCATCGGGTCTAAAGAACCCATTAAAGTCTTCACAACGCGTCAGGACACTCTCTTTGGCGCGACCTTTATGCTGGTTGCCGCCGAACATCCGCTGGTTACTCAATTATCCAAAGGCAAAGCCATTGAAAGAGAGGTTCTGCGGTTTGTGGACAAAGTAAAAAAACAAGATAAGCTGATGCGCACTTCCGAGTCTTATGAAAAGGAAGGAATTTTCCTGGAAGCCTACTGCGAAAATCCCCTGACCGGCAAAAAGATGCCCGTTTACGCCGCAAATTTTGTTCTGGCCGATTACGGCACCGGGTGCGTCATGGCTGTACCCACACACGATCAGCGCGACTTTGAATTTGCCAAAAAATTTAATCTGCCACTGATCGTTGTTATTCAACCTAAAGGCCATGAGCTTGACGCGGAAAAGATGACCGAAGCTTATGTGGAAGAGGGTATTTTGGTAAATTCCGATCAGTTCAATGGTATGGAAAATACCAAGGTTCTGGAGGCCATTGCCGATTTTCTGGAGACACAAGGAAAAGGCAAACGCACGATTCAATATCGCCTGCGTGATTGGGGCATTTCCCGCCAGCGTTACTGGGGCGCGCCGATCCCCATGATTAACTGCGATAAATGCGGCATTGTTCCGGCCAAAGAATCAGATCTGCCCATTGTTCTGCCGACAAATATCATCTTTGGTTCTGAGGGCGGCTCGCCGCTTTCTGCCCTGAAAGAATTTGTTGATACGACCTGCCCCAAATGCGGCGGCAAAGCGGCGCGTGAAACAGATACCATGGATACGTTTGTGGAATCGTCCTGGTATTTCGACCGCTATTGCAGCCCTGATTGCGATACCAAACCCGGCCTGGATCGCAAGAAATTGGATTACTGGATGCCGGTTGATCAATACATCGGCGGCATTGAACATGCCATCTTGCATCTGCTCTACGCGCGCTTTTACACCAAAATGCTGCGTGACTTCGGTGTGATTGGCGTGGACGAGCCGTTTACAAATCTGTTGACACAGGGCATGGTCTGCAAGGAAACGATGAGGTGCAAAGAACATGGTTATCTTTTCCCGGAGCAGGCAGCCGATGGCAAATGCCACATCTGCGGGAGTGAAGTAATTATCGGCAAGACGGAAAAAATGTCCAAATCACTCAAGAACGTTATCGATCCCGATTATCTGGTAAAAAAATATGGCGCGGATACGGCGCGGATATTCTGCCTGTTTGCCGCTCCGCCGGAGAAAGACCTGGAATGGAGCGATCAGGGCGTGGAAGGATCCTTCCGCTTTCTGGGAAGGCTGTGGCGCATCTTTGAGGAATATCTTGACGACATCAAATCAATAAAGCCGCTATCTGCAAGCGTCAATCTGGAAGATGAGCTCAAAGCCCTGCGGCGCAAAACTCATCAGACTATCCGCAAGGTAACAATAGATATCGAAGATCGTTTCCATTTCAATACAGCCATCAGCGCGGTTATGGAACTGGTCAATACCGTCTATCAAATCAAACGTCCCGGCAAGGATGATAAGATTGCGCTGGCCACCGTGCGGGAAGCGCTGGAGACGGCAATAATTCTCCTGGTGCCGATTGTGCCGCATATAACCGAAGAGATCTGGCAGATGCTTGGCCATAAAACTTTAGCCGCTGGTGTTTCCTGGCCGGACTTTGATCCCGCAATTGCCAGTGAAGAAGAAATGACAATAGTTGTGCAGATCAATGGCAAGCTGCGCAGCCGCATGACGGTTTCCATCGATGAAGACGCGGAAAAAATAAAACAGATCGCGCTAGCTGATGAAAAAATTATCGCCCTGCTTTCCGGCGCGAAGGTTTTGAAAGTGATTTATGTGCCCAAGAAGCTGGTCAACATAGTTGTTGCCCTATAAGAGGAGGTTTTTATGAGAAAACAAAACCGGAGATTTCTGATCAAAACCGGAGGAATTTGTCTTTTTTTTGCGCTGGTAATTAGCTGCGGCTATACCTTTGCCCCACAGGGCGAATATATTGACAAACGCATTACTACAGTTTATGTTCAAGCCTTCGTAAATAAGACATCACAGGCGGAGTTGGAAAATTATGTACGCACAGCATTTATCGATCAGTTCGTTCTCTCTAACCGGTTTAAAATTGTGCAGAATGTTGAGTCGGCAGACGCCATAATTCAGGGCATTATCCTTAATATCAATACATCGCCTCTTTCTTATAGCGCCAATACTCTGGTGGCCGAAGAGCGGGCAACAATGGTCATGGAAATAAATTTTCGGGAAAAAGAAAGTGGTAAAACTATCTGGAGTTCAAAAAATTTAACCGGCCAGGTGGACTATAAAATGGTGAATAATATAAATATGTTTCCTGCTACCAGAAAAAATGCTTTAATTAAACTATCCAACGATACAGCGGAAAAAGCATTTAACCTGATGATGTCCGGATTTTAATGAGCCTTGATTTTTCGAAACGTAGTTATCGAAAAATCTTAGAGCGAATTATCCCGATTGCGAAGCATATCGGGATTGTTTCAATTCCCCACTACTTAATTCGTGGTTGTTCATTTTGGAATAATAACTATGACGCATTTAGCCTTTAAATTTGGCAGGTTTTTGCTTGCTATTGTGAACGATGAAAAAGAGGCGATAAGCGTATGGCCGTCTTATGCATTGAAGATCAAGAATATCCGCAACCTTTCTTCTTTCTGTAAAAATATATCCGGGAAATATCTGCTGGCAGTAACTTGCGAAACCGAAATCAAATGCGATGAACAATCGCTGTGCCGAATATTTACGATTGCCGGCAATACGCAAGCCGGGATCATTTATTCAGATTTTATTGAGCATGAAGAAAATAATTTCATTCCCCATGCACTTATAGATTATCAGCAAGGCAGTATTCGAGATGATTTTAATTTTGGTCATGTTTTGCTTTTTTCGATGGCGGCCATCAAAACCGCCCTGCAGAAATACGGCCGGCTACCACTGGATGAAAATGCCGCCTTTTACGATTTGCGGCTGAAAATATCTATTGATCATGCCATCTTGCGTGTTCCGGAATTTCTCCACACAGTTACACAACCAAAGGCAGTTGCCAAAGCAATAGAAGCTGATCAAGCTGATGACCATTTTGCTTATGTGGCCGCAGAAAATTTCGCGCGGCAAAAGAAGCTGGAAAAAGTTGCCACAAACTATTTAAAGCTAAAAGGCACATATTTAAGAGCACGCACGCTGAAAGCTCCCCGCACATCGGAGCGATTTCCGGTAGAGGCAAGTATTGTTATTCCTGTTCTTAATCGTAAAAAGACAATTAATGATGCCCTGCAAAGCGCGCTGAGACAAGAAACAAATTTTGATTTTAACATAATTGTTGTGGATAATCATTCTACAGACGGAACCACTCAGCTTATTAAAAAGATGGCTTCGCAAAATCCCCATATATTACAGATCATTCCAGCGCGGCACGATCTGGGTATTGGCGGCTGCTGGAATGAAGCCATCAATTCGCCACTCTGCGGTCGTTACGCCGTCCAGCTTGATTCCGATGATCTTTACAGTTCGCCTCAAACAGTACAAAAAATTGTTGATGTCTTACGTAAAGGAAATTATGCGATGGTTGTTGGCTCTTATACAATAGTCAATGAGCATCTGAAACAAATTTCACCTGCTCTGATTGATCACCGGGAATGGACACAGGCCAACGGCCATAACAATTTGCTGCGCGTAAACGGAATGGGTGCTCCCCGGGCTTTTTCCACAGCGGTCATCCGCAAAATCGGCTTCCCCAATGTCAGTTATGGTGAAGACTACGCCGTGGGGCTGCGTATTGCCCGAGAATATAAAATCGGCCGCATATACGAAAGTCTTTACCTATGTCGCCGATGGCAGGATAACACCGATGCCGCCCTTTCTGGAGAAAAACAAAACCGCAATGATTTTTACAAGGATGAGCTGCGAACGATGGAGGTTAAAGCACGGCGGGCGATGAACAAAAATATAAGAGCATTGGGGAACCATATTTTTGCCGACTATCCCGAAAAAGATAATTTGGTTCTACCCGCTCTCTGCGAAAAATTATTTGAAACGCAAAAGAAAAGCTGGACAATGCTGGCCGACGCCTGTCGTGATTTGAATTCCCTGCGCATCAGGGAAATTATCTGTGGCAGTTACAAGGTTCAGCTGCAATACAATCCTCAGCGCACGCTAAGCAGCGGCGCCGCGGTCGATGCGGAATCGATCAAAAAGCGTCCCTGTTTTTTATGCGTAGGTAATCTTCCGGACGGGCAGCAGGGTATTTTGTACCGCAAGGATTATATGATTCTATGCAATCCGGCGCCAATATTTGATCAACATTTTACTATTGTAACGCTGCAACACCAACCGCAGGAAATAAGTTCGTCCCTAATTTCCCTTTTACAAATGGCCGCCGATCTATCGTCTGGATATACAGTTTTTTATAACGGCCCGGCCTGCGGCGCATCCGCTCCCGATCATTTGCACTTTCAAATTATCCCAGTATCCGCACTTCCTTTTCTGAATACATTAAAAACCGCGTCTTTGGTAAAAGAGATTTCGTCTGTCCGGTTTTATAAAGCAGATAATCTTGATCGCTGTGTCGTTATTCTTGAATCAAAAAGCCGAGAAGCATTGCGGGAGCAGTTTGAGCGTTTGATTAAAGTGGCGCGGAAAAGAAAAGCGGCAAGTAGTGAGCCTATGATGAATGTTTTTTGCATCTGTGAAAATAAAATCTGGCGTCTGGTTATATTTATGAGGCAGAAACATCGGCCGGATGCTTATTTCGCGGTAGGCAACAAAAAGATTTTTGTTTCGCCCGGTGCTATCGATATGGCCGGGGTGATGATCACGCCAAAGCTTATCGATTTCAATCGTCTGGATTGCGACACTATCCGCGGCATCTATCGGGAAGTCTCGTTGCCTGCCAAAATGATGAATATAATATTAAATGAACTATAACGGAGGGCAGTCAATGACCGGTAAAGAAGAAATAATTATCGATAGTGCGATGAGTTTTTCCGAAGCTATCGAAGGAACAAATGCGCCTTTAGAAATAGTTGATTCTCTAGCACTTATCGATGTGCTTTATTACTGTTTTGACGGACTGAGGCATCAAGGACAGATTATTGTGAACAATGATCTGGAAGACGATGTCTATGAAATCTTTGCGCTCATTGAAAAACTTCAATTTCCCGTCGAAAAAGTTATTCCCATAGTCACTTACCAGTGGGATGATCACAGTTCCATGACCGGTAATAATTCTTCCGCCTTCAACTTTCGCGTAATTGAAGGAACAACAAAGCTATCCCTGCATTCTTTCGGACGCGCCGTGGATATTAACCCAGTGCAAAATCCCGTTATCTATCCCAATGGTATTATCGCGCCGGAAGGCGCAAAATATTCTCCATCAAAAGCCGGAACGTTCAGTGCGAAAAATACGGTTGTGCAGGAATTTATCAAGCGTGGCTGGTACTGGGGCGGCAATTTCGAACAGCCGAAAGATTATCATCATTTTGAAAAACCATAATACCGATTTCAAATCGGTATTATGCCCTTTCTATTATAAAGGGCGGGCTACAATAATTCCGGTAAACTTTTTGTTTGATTTCAGATAAGCAGTAAGTGTTTTTTTTGAGATGACTACGCTGTCTTCTTTACTGGAGGCGTGCAGCAGATATAAATTCTTTCTCTCCCATATAGCGAAGCCGATATGCGCAACATCCAATCCCTCCTGATTTGTGATGAAGGCGATAATATCGCCATTTTTAATCTTGGTTTTTTGCCTACTAACCATATCCCTGCCGATAAAATAAAAGACTCTGCGGGAAATATTTTTCTCAACCAGCAGCATTTTTTGAAATTCGTCTTCATTTTTCAAGGCAGGATAAGACGTACGATGGGCGGTCATATAATTGATTTTTTTTCGCTGCGCTTCGGCATCAAATTGGCGTGAGATATCTTTAAGTATTTTCTTTTTTTCGTTATCGCGCAACCAATCGGTAAAATAATGGAGGCGGGAGGAATAACTGGTAATGGTTCCCTGGCGGTAACGGATGAATTTTAAAGTTTTACGAAATTCAGCTGGCGTGATTTTCCCTTGGACGGAGCATCTGGTCAGGGCCAGCACTGTTTCCACAAAGGTGGTGCAATCAAAACTCGATAAGTTGACGATCAGCTTTTCTTTGCCGGATGCCTCCAGAACGCCTGCTTTATATGGCGCACCAAGCAAAAACTGGCCGATTTCAACAATTAAATTAACCGGAAACAAGTTTTGTTCCATTGATCTTTACCTAAGCTTAACAATTTTGGGATTGCTATATTGCTTATTTGCACATGCTTTTCAGGATAATCCGGGAACAAAAACAATGCGACCAGTCTTTAAACTGGCCGCATTATATCTTTGTTATTTTAGGGCGTTTACTTTTTTGGTCAGACGGGAAATTTTTCGGGAAGCATTTTTCTTGTGAATTACGCCTTTAACGCCTGCTTTGGACAGTGCCGGAATAGCCGATTTCAAAGCGCTTTCAGAATTTTCTTTGCTTTTACTCTCGACTGCGGAAAGCACCGATTTAACTTTTGTTTTTATCGCGGACTTAGCAGCGACATTGCGCTCGCGAAGGTTTACACTCTGACGATCGCGTTTTTCTGCTGATTTATGTGTTGCCAAAAGAATCCTCCTAAACTTCATTATTGTTGTTGCGCTGTTTAGCTCAATTATTTCAGGCTGTCAAGCGCAATTTGGATGTGGGAAAATGCCGGTTTTGTCTTGCCCATGATACTTCCATTTTAAAAACCAAGATGCCAAAATCATGGATCTCTCATTGTTACAGAAAACCATAATTCACTTGACAAATTATTGTGTTATGTTATCAAAAAAACCAGTGGATACTGGCAGATCTATGCAATGCCAGTAATCCACACTCTTGGTTTACTGGATAATATTAATGTCAAACGATGATCACTACCAGAAACTCGAAAATATGATGCATTCCGCGCCAATTGTGCAGCTGACCGGTGCGCGTGTTGTAATCAGCCACGCCCGGGCTGATATTACAATTCCTGTGGAGCGTAAGTTATTCCATGCCGCAGGCGCGCTGCACGGTTGCATTTATTTTCTGGCACTCGACAACGCAGCATTTTTTGCTGCCAATTCTCTGGTAGAAGATGTTTTTGTCTTAACTGTAAACTTTAATATCTATCTGACCAGGCCTGTTTCCAGCGGCTCAGTAAAAGCCGTAGGCTGTGTTGTAAATACGGCAAAGAATCAATTTATCGCCGAATCAATTCTCTACGATTCAGAAAACAATGAGATCGCCCGAGGCAGCGGCATTTTTGTGAAAAGCAAAATCAAACTGACACCGGAAATTGGTTATAAATAAACATTCAAATTCAATATTTCATTGACATACAAGACCGAAATTCTTATAGTTCAACCATGAACAAGCAATGTCTTAGCAAACAAACCAAATTATCAGTAAGCTAAACATGCTGGGAGACTATGCCATGAAATCATTATTTAACGCAATCCGTGTTGCGTGGCTTTGTTTGTGGTTGGCAATTGTGACCATTACTCTGGGTATCCCCGTCATGCTTGCGGGTATGTTAAGCCGTACAGGCAATCTGGCGTTCTCCATTTCCAAGATATGGGCATATGTAGTGTTAGCAGTTTCCTTTGTTAGCGCGGAAATAAAAAACAAGGAAAAGTTGCTCTCGCGGACATCATATATCATTATCTCCAACCACCAGTCGCATTTCGACATCCTCGCGCTGGTTACCACGCTGGGCATTCAATTTCGCTGGATCATCAAAAAGGAAATTCTCAAAGTCCCGATTTTTGGGTACGCGTTGTACACCTCACGCAACATCTTCATCGACCGCTCCAATACCACCAGGGCAATCGAGAGTATTAATAAAGGCGTCAATCGACTGCCAAAGGACGCGGGAGTTATGGTATTTGCCGAAGGAACCAGGTCGTCCGACGGGCAGATTCATGAATTCAAAAAAGGGGGATTCATGATAGCCATCGCACGGAATATCCCCATTCTACCGGTCACTGTCAATGGAAGCCGGCGCATCCTGCCCAAGGGAAGCCTCGTCGTAAAGCCGGGGAAGATCCAGGTAGTAATCGGTGATCCCATCGATACCAGCGGCTATACCGCCGATAACGTCCAGGAACTTATCGACAAAACGCGTCAGGCGATTATGGCGAATTTCGATCCTGGGTACACAGGGGAGGGCTGACGTTCTAAATTAGTGAAGTTTGGATATTAATTGTTGAATTCAGTTTTTACGTCGGATCCGCAATGTAAAAACTCTTAATACGTCAGACAGCACGATTAGATTAAATCAGGGAGAACGCACTATGGCAGATTTGCTCAAGCCGCCTTATTTACAAAAGGACGAAACGCAAGGGGACTATCAGGTTTGGATAGTCGATGGCGCATACATCCGCGGGCACATAGATGAGGAGTTCACTAATTTCGGCCAGCACTATAGGTATCCGTACATTCCTAAAAAGGAATTCTGGCTTGACAAAGAAGGCGAGCACGATGAGCGCGCGTTCTTCATTGAACACTTACTGGTAGAGCATGACCTCATGGCGAAAGGGGCATCCTATGACGATGCGCTCATACAGGCCGACAAGGTTGAGCGCAGAGAAAGGAGACGAGCCGGGGACGTCCGCAAGATAACACATCAAGGGAAGGAGCTACCTGATGCCAGTGCAGTGCACAAGCGCCTATGGAAGAAGTTGGAGGATGGTGTAAGTGTATGGATTGTGAATGGCCGGCTGGTTCGAAGCGTGTTCGACATTGACTTCACGGCCGGTGGTCATGATCACGTTTACGAATTCGTTCCCGAAGGCGAGGTTTGGATCGACGATGATATTGAAGAGAAAGAAAGGGGATTTGTGCTGCTGCATGAGTTGCACGAACGAAATCGCATGGCAGATGGGTTCCCCTATAGTAAAGCACACGCAGAGTCCAGCCGCCTGGAATTCCGGTGCCGCCACCATCCTGATGAACTGCATGATGCACTAACAGCCGAAGGGTGGGCATGATTTCGAACGGTCTAATTACATATATCTGGCTATTGCTCATAACACCGTTGATTATTTCATTACTCTCCTTCAATCAATGCGATTTGCTCAAGCCTGATGAATGAAAACTGCTGAACAGTTGCAGGTAACAATTGAAGAAATGGTGGGATCGAACTGCAGGTGTTGGAGAAATTCCCCATATTTTATACGGTGGTATTATTAAGGAGGACACATGAAAAAGAAGATAGGGAATCACAACGTGCTTTATCCCATGCCGGTAACAATCGTTGCTGCAATTGTGAACGGGAAAACGAACTTTATAAATGTCGCCCACGTGGGCATCCTCAATACTGGAGCTCCGCATCTCATTTCGCTTAGCATGGGTAAGATACATCACACGAATATCGGCATCCGCGAGAACAAAACCTTCAGTGTAAACATTCTCTCGCAGGACCAAATGGTGGAGATGGATTATGTCGGTATGGTATCGGGTAGCAAGACTGACAAGTCCGGAGTATTCGAGACCTTCTTTGGTGAATTAAAAACAGCCCCGCTTATTCAGAATTGTCCTCTGTCCATGGAGTGCAGACTTTACGACATCTACGAAATCAAGACCCATGATGTGTTTATCGGTGAGATCGTCGCTACCTACGTTGATGAGGCCGTACTCACTGACGGCAAAGTCGATCTTACCAAGGTCAAACCGCTGCTCTTTGACATAAGCAGCATAAAGTACTGGTCCCTCGGGAAGGCCATGGGTAACTGCTGGAGTGCGGGGAAACAATATAATAAATCCTAGGAGAGTTGAGCTGTGTGGGAATACTGGATATTCACTGGTTAAAATGCAAAATTTAGAAATTCCAGAATTTCCACAAATGCCATTTTCCTATTTTTATCCATGACAAAGACATGATAACTATCAGGTATAAAAACAAGTTTTTTGTTGTCATGTTTGATTAATCCATAAATGTTATTGGCATTTTTACCATTCACAGTCCCATCAGTAGTGCTTTGCATAATAAGTACCGGAACCTTAATTTTTGGCAGTACTTTTTTTGTTTCGCCCATTAGGAAAAATAAATCCCTGAATTTAGGCAGAGGGAAGACTTTGTAATGAACTTTATGCTTGACTACATGCAGATCTTTTTCATTATAGTGTTTTTTCTGAAAATTTTGAAACGTTCCCCGTATCCTTGTGTATAATTTAAGAAGAAAATTAAATCTAAATTTAAGTGGCATCGCCAGCGCGACAATACCTTTAACCTTGTTTTTTTGTGAGATTACAAACGCGATATTTGCCCCCATTGAACTTCCTATCACGTAGATTTCATCGGAGTTTTCTTCCAGTTTTTTGATTCCGTCTTCCGCGCAATTAATCCAATCTTGCCAACTGACTGCTAGCATATCTTCCGGTTTAGTCCCATGGCCGGGAAGTAACGGGGCATAAACAGTGATACCTTCATTTGCAAGATATTTCCCAAGCTCTTTTAATTCCTGAGGCGTACTGCTAAAACCATGTAATAAAAGAACTGACTTTTTACCACGCTTATAATAAAATGGGCTTGCGCCTTTCATAAGTTCCATTAATTTCACTCTTTTGTTAAGTATATATGTTAATTAACGATGTTTAAATAATTTCCTGCTCATATTATGGAGCATCTTTACAGATTTTAAGTGGCAATCCTCACTCCAATTTTAAATTAAAAGTTGCTCATTTTTTAGATGTAACCCACAGCCTTTTCCAAAAGTAGAAATTATTATATTTAATATTGCTGGTCAAGCAACCTATAATACACTGGACTTATGAAAATTTAGTAAAGTCCGGTTTGCGTTTTTGGAAAAACGCGTTGAACGCTTCTTTCGCTTCCGGTGCCAGCAGCATCGCGCTGAAATGCTTGCCTTCTTCCGACATCTTAGCCATGATTGCATCAGTTTGCCCTGATTTCATTAGACTCTTTGTCATGCGCAACGATGATGCCGGTAATGACGTAAGCTTTGTTGCCTGCGACTTGGCAAACGTCAGGAGTTCATCAAGCGGCAAAACTTTGTTGACCAGTCCCATCTCATATGCTTCTTGTGCTGAAAACGGTTCACCAAAAAATAGTTTTTCCGCCGCGCGCTGATAGCCAACTAACTGCGGCAACAGCACGCTGGAGCCAAATTCCGGACACAGACCAAGTTTAGCAAAAGGCATCGAGAACTTCGCGTTATCGGCGGCATAGACGAGATCACAGTGCAGCAGCATTGTAGTACCGATACCAACTGCTGCTCCAGATACTGCGGCGATAACAGGCTTTGTTGCCTGTCTTAGTTGCAACATGAACTGGGCAACAGGGCGATCGGCAAGTTCACCCTGTGAAGCACTATTCATAAAGTCTTCCAGATCATTGCCCGCCGTAAATATTTCCGGCTTGCCGGTAAATAATATGACTCGTACCGCCACATCGTTTTGCGCGTCTTTCAACGCGTCCGCTATTATCTGGTACATCGCGGCAGTGATTGAGTTTTTCTTTTCCGGCCGGTTGAATTCAATTACGAGAATACCGTTTTGCTTGCTTGTCAAAATATCCATATCATCTCCTGATTATTTTTGAGCCAAGCCGAAAAGGTGCGGCCCAGCTCGTAAATTATTTAAATAGTCGATAAAAACGCTTTGAATTGGAATCACTGGTATAATACCCCAAAGCAACCTGCGTGGTATTATACCCTCCGCTTTGCGGGATAATTCGACTTGCCAATTCCAGTGCACTTTGTTTCTGAAATTGGAGTCTCATTAATAACAGGCACTGGAGAAGATCGTAAGCCGAGTTTTGTCCCCGTGTTTTGGTTACCCGCAACGCGGTGATGATCATTCATCTGGGACAGCAGTTGCCTGCTGCCTCTAGCGACACTACCCGAGAACATCAGGCGGGCAGCCCTTAAACGTTCTCCTATTTGGTCTTGCTCCGGATGGGGTTTACCATGCCTTTCCTGTCACCAGGAAAGCGGTGAGCTCTTGCCTCACCTTTTCACCCTTACCTGCCTTTCGGCAGGCGGTATATTTTCTGTGGCACTTTCCTTAGGGTCGCCCCCAGTCGCCGTTAGCGACCATCCTGCCCTGTGGAGCTCGGACTTTCCTCCAGTCCGCCAAAGGCGAACCAGCGATCATCTGATCTTCTCCGGCCTGAAATGCAGCTTACACTTGATTGATTTTTCTTTCAAGCTCTGTTCAACATACATTAAATGTGTAAATCGTACTTCCTGAAATGTTGTTTTTCTTTTTTTGCATTTCATACAACAATACAATCCGTACTAAACACAATTTCCGCCGGATAACAGACATCGACAACACACTGCATATATTGCGTTTGATATTTCATTGACATATAAAATCTTCCTTACATATACCCCGTAGTGAAAAAACATATTCTTGACTTTCAAAAGCATTTGGCTAATTATCAACTAACTATTAAATCTAACCATAGGAGGTTTTGATGAAAAAGATTCTTTTATTGGCAACAGCGGTATTGTTTTTGTTCGCTACCACGGCTATGGCCGACAGCATTAAAGGCAAGGCGGGTATAACTTTACGCGGTGGGGCAAGTTATATTTTTAACAGTGAGTGGACTGATGAGGCCATTACCCTGTTTGATGGGAATGTAACTAAAGATATTAAACCGGAGATCGGATGGGCCGGCGGTGGCGGAATTATGTACGGCATTGCGGATAACCTAACAGTTAACTTTGATGTAATTTACTCTGAAACTAATCTCAAAGCGGATACTAAC
>Ga0209083_1000206_pt1:90000-92674 | contig 92674 bp, 83 predicted proteins | sample AM7aDNAmetaG_FD_184132 | JGI IMG/M metagenome (GOLD analysis project Ga0209083, IMG submission 184132) | Freshwater microbial communities from Finland to study Microbial Dark Matter (Phase II) - AM7a DNA metaG (SPAdes) (version 3) | ecosystem: Environmental > Aquatic > Freshwater >...
GCGCTACACCGAAAAATCCAGCTTCAGGATTTATCGCGTACAGGCGGCCATCTTTACCGAATTTCATCCAAGCGATATCGTCACCCACACATTCTACTTTCCATCCAGGCATTGTGGGAACGAGCATGGCCAGATTTGTTTTGCCGCATGCGGAAGGAAACGCGCCGGCGACATACTTCTTTTCGCCTTGAGGATTTGTGATACCCAAGATGAGCATATGCTCCGCAAGCCATCCTTCTTCCCGTGCAATTACAGAAGCGATACGCAGAGCCAGACATTTTTTGCCGAGTAGCGCATTGCCGCCGTATCCGGATCCATAAGACCATATCGCATGCTCCTCCGGAAAATGAGAAATGTATTTTTCCTCAATGGGTGCGCATGGCCAGATACCGTTATCCTTCTGCCCGGCTGCAAGTGGTTTCCCTACGGAATGGAGACAGGGAACAAAGTCACCGCCTACACCCAGCACATCAAGAACTTTACTGCCCACACGTGTCATAATATGCATATTCACGACTACGTATGGTGAGTCTGTTATTTCTATGCCGATTTTAGAAATAGGCGATCCTACCGGTCCCATGCTGAAAGGTATAACATACAGAGTGCGGCCTTTCATGCAGCCTTTATATAGACCTTTCATAATTGTTTTGAGTTCTTCCGGGTTGCTCCAGTTGTTTGTCGGACCGGCATCATCCTTTGATTTTGATGCGATATAAGTCCTGTTTTCAACCCGGGCTACGTCGGACGGATCTGAACGGAAAAGATAAGAACCGGGAAGCTTTTTGGGATTGAGCGGAGTAGCCAGACCTTCATCGACCGTGATTTTTATCAGGCGTTCATATTCATCTTTGGAACCGTCACATAAGTAAATTTGATCGGGGATGGTCATCGTGGCTACTTCTTCCACCCAGGCATTTAGTTTTTTGTTTTTAGTGCTGTTAAATTTCAAGATTGTTCCTCCTCGGAAATTCTGTTTTCCTGCATAATTTCTTTATATGCTCTGATGTCAAAGACAGCTTTGAGCGACGTGTTTATATGAAAAAGATCTTATTGTGTCAAGAAGATTAAACCACGAGTAATTATCTGTATTTTAGTGGACTTTATTTTTACTAAAATATCTATCAAATCATATTTTATTACATTTAATTACTTATTATCCCAATAAACTATTGACAAAACATTTTGCAACTGTTAAGCGGTTATCGCTATTCAGAAAGTTGATGGAAATCATTAATGAATATTGATTAGATAATTATTCATAATACATTAATCAATCCGTCATCATTCTGTAATTGGATAATGGTAAATTCCTATCTCAATTGAAAATAATTGAAGTTAGAGAAGCCTTTAAAATGCCCATTTTAAAGGGGATAAAAAATTCTTATTTAGGAGGAAAAAATGAAGAGAATTTGGTTAGTAATGCTGTCGCTGGGTCTTGTCCTGGCTTTCAGCGCATCGGCTATGGCAGTCGATGTAAAGTTTAGCGGCGAGTTTTATGCGGTCGGGATGTATCTGGATAAAACATCATTGGTAACGACCGGGACATCAGCCAATATCAGCACAGCCTTCTACTATCAGAGACTGCGCGTTCAGACTGATTTTATCGTTGCTCCGGGCCTTAAGCTGGTTACCCGCTTTGATGCCATGGAAAGAATCTGGGGTGGTTACAGAAGTCCTGCAGACGGTGGAACGACTCCACCTACCTTAGCTACGGGCTCTGCAGGAACCAGGGAGGAAAATGAAAATATAGCTGTTGACTGGGCCTACATTGATTATGCCTCACCTATCGGTACTTTCGATGTCGGTATTATGAATGATGGATCCACAGGAACAATTTTCGGTAACAGTTATGCCCCGGCCGGCCGGATAAAATATTCTTATACTACCGGTCCGGTAACTCTTAATGCCGCTTATACAAAAGTGCTGGACAAGAGCTACTCAGCCGTCACTACTACTTCAAACTTCACGGATGCCGACAATGATAAATATGGCATCGAAGGAGTCTATACATGGAAAGACGGCAAGGCAGGCATCAATGTTAATTACTATCGCTACGCCGAAAAGAGACCAGGAACAGGATTAAGCTACAACTACGAAAAGAAATATTTCCTTTTCACACCTTACGCCATTGCTAAAATCGGCCCTGTGGCCCTGCAGGCAGAACTCAACTACGCCACGGGTGATTATAAAGCTTATGATAACGGCGCTACTAACGTTACCCTGCAAAGCATATCCGGCTGGATTGATGCCACTGCCACTTTCGCCCCGGTCTATTTTGGCGGTACTTTTGCTTATATACAGGGCGATGATCCGGCAACCACAGATAAGTATGAAGGCGCCCTTAACGGCGGCACAGACTGGAATCCTTGCTTGATTATGTTTAATCAGGATCTTACCTACTGGGCAGGCGCAATTCCCGGTTATCCTGCCACTGCTGCTACGTCCAATACCAGCCCGATGACCAATGCCTGGTTCGGTCAGGGCAGAGTTGGTGTGAAACCTGTTCCAGCTTTAGATATCATGGCATCACTTTCTTACGCGCAAGCAGACAAGAAACCTGCAGGTGTCATCAACGCAGTATACGGTTGGGAAATTGACGTTACCGGTACTTACAAACTAACCAATAACCTCTCCTACATGCTGGGTGGCGCTTATTTCTTCACCGGTGATTATT